>Ga0114957_1001041_pt1 | contig 32714 bp, 29 predicted proteins | sample BantaG_FD_87175 | JGI IMG/M metagenome (GOLD analysis project Ga0114957, IMG submission 87175) | Marine algal microbial communities from Bantry Bay, Ireland - BantryBay_4 metaG | ecosystem: Host-associated > Algae > Red algae > Unclassified | place: Bantry Bay, Ireland | collected 2014-11-21
AACTCTTTCTTCTTGTCAAAGACATATCTTTTCCTGTAATCGGACTCTTCATAATTATTATTTTAAAGGATAATTCATTGGATATTCTGCCAAATGAAACGAAATACACATAACGCTTAAACTTGGTTTTCCCATCGTAATTTTAATATAGACTTCTTTAATCTTTATAGTTTTACCGAAAACCCACATTTCGGCTCCATTTAGCATGTAGTCTTCAAGAGGTCCTTGCGAATAATCAAGAGATTCTAATTCGTTCAATATCTCCTTTCGATAAATCGGAGTTATCTCAAGGTCTGAAAGTGTTTGGATGTTCTTTTCTCTATTCGAAAACAACACATCCCAAATACTCATCTTAACCTTAAACTTACTTAAAAACTGATCAACATCTACAATACTTGCCATAAGGCTATAAAATTAAGTCAAAAATACTAAATTTATAGATTCAATACACTTTAAGGTTGAAATTAGTTAATAAATAACATAAATTACAACTATAAAGTTGAAATAACTCTGCGTGAAATTATTTGATGACAGCATATCCTCAGTTATAAAGAGTTGTATCTGCTTGGTATTCAAGATTAAGCTCTTTTTGAATTTCATCTCGATAGCTATCGGGGTCGGACGAATGAAAGCTGGGATAATGTCAACGAATGGGATGATTATTAACAAGATGATTTTCAATCACTTCTTTATAATTGCGATTGAGGAGTATTAATTTTTTAGTGAATTTTCAGTTTTTTCAAGTAAGACCAGAATTTCCGCTTCAGACAATTCACGCCATTCCCCGATCCGAAGACCACTTAATGTCAGATGCATGATTCTTGTTCTTTTAATCATACTGATCTCATATTCTAGGTATTCACACATTCTTCTAATCTGTCTATTGAGGCCTTGGATGAGTGTAATTCTGAATGTGTAGTCATCCATCTTAGTGACAAGACATGGCTTTGTCACAGTGCCAAGAATTGGAATTCCAGATGACATCTTATGAATAAACTCAGGAGTAATTGGAGACTTTACCTTCACTACGTATTCTTTCTCATGGGCATTACCAGCTCTGAGTATCTTATTGACTATATCGCCGTCGTTGGTCAGAATAATTAAACCTTGGGATGCCATATCTAACCTTCCAACTGTGAATAGTCGCTTGTCATGATTGATAAATGAGATGATATTTCTCGGTTCATTGAGGTCAGTAGTACTTACGATACCGGGTGGTTTGTTCAAGATGACATAAGAGACCTCAGGCTCATCTTTTAGCGGCTTATCATCAATCAGTACGATATCACCTTCAAACACTCTGTTGCCTGGTTTAGTTGCTTCACCATTGAGTGTGACTCTCCCCTCTCTAATCAAACTGTCAGCTTCTCGCCTAGAGCAGATCCCAGTATTAGCGATATACTTATTGAGGCTGATCGAATCTTCATTTGTACCCTTCTCCAAAATGTATTGTTTAATTGTTAGTCTATCTTAAACTCAAAGATAATCTTTCAATTGTTGCATTTTACTTACAATTAGACTGAACTGTAAAAGGATTATAGAATCTAAGTATAGAAATAAAAAAAACTGACCATCAAACGAATGATGATCAGCCAATAAATCTGTGTAAAAATGTATTGTATTATTCTTTGATAAATTGCTTCACACCTCTACCATCTTCAGTTAACACTACTAGGGTATAAAGTCCTTCTGGCAATTGTGCTATCATAAGAGATGCAGTATTTCCATTGAGTTGAGTCGGCACAGTATATGCTCTACCATCAATACCTAGTATTGAAATCTCAATAACATCAGAAACATTATCTGAAAGATTGAGTGTCAGCTCCATACTAGCTGGGTTAGGGCTGACTGTCATCAAGTTAGAATCTAGAATGTCATCAACGCTTGTTACAGCTGTTACTGCAAAACTGCTAACCATCTCTGTCTTTAATCCTAAATTTCTATAAATGATATTGCCAGCGACATCAACAACTTTTACTTCTCCGCTAATCCCATCAAAGTTCTGATCTATAAGAGTGAATTCATAACAACCTTGTTCTGGTAAATCATGTCTAATTGAGTATTCTTCATTAGGTGAAGTCATGCTTCCATCTGCTACGACAAACCCAAACTCATCTGTAATTTGGTAAGTCATTCCATGGCTTGGAGCATTCTCATCTGTGATTGCAGTGACGTAGATTGTATTCTCAACCTCAAATGTAAGTGATGTTGAATAATCTAATTCCTCCACTGTTTCTCCGTTAATACTTGTAAAGTAGAAATCGTAATTCGTGTTTTCATTAATTATACTTGGAGTAACCTGAATCTGAGTAGCAATATGATATGGTTCTACTGAACCTGACCAACTATTACTATAGATGACCTCACTTCCATTCCTGACTTCATATTCGAATGCAGTCAAAGTTTCTTCTCCCATATTGCTCACAGTATAGTTTGGTCCTGACACCCAAGATGGGCTACAAAGGCTCCCATCAATTCCATTGAAGCTAATCACCGATGGATTTTTTCCAAATTCTAACTTCTCTGCACTATCAATCCAGATGTTTAATTCATTTGCACTCCGTTGTGCTACCTCATAGACCACTCTATTAGGATGAACCAAGAAGATTGTTGGGTAGTAAGTGATACTATAAGCTTCTGCTACATCTCTACTATCAATAATTGGATATGTGACACCTTCAGTCCAATCTCCAATTGTATTACATCCTGAAGCTCCTGTAATACATGGAACTGCAGTATTTCCATCACCTTCTATCGTAAGTACCATTAATTCGTTAGTACCATTTGGTCCGAGTTCCTGATAGAGATCTTCTAAAGTATGCGTTTGATGATAAGACCAACAAGGTCCACACCAAGTAGCAAAAATATCGAGAATAACAGTCTTACCTTCATTCAAATAAGTATAAAGATTGTGCTCTTTACCATCGATGTCAGTAACTGTGAAGTCAGGCGCAATACTTCCAGATGTAAGCTGTGCTTGCAGACTATTTAGCATCAGCATCATGCCTATTAGTAGTGTAAATCTTTGCAACATATATTTTGTTTTTGTTTAATAATGCCTTTAAGATAGACAGTCGTAGTAGATTAGTACAGACATTTCACTATATTTTTGCTCTTAAATCATTATATTTAATATAAATGTCAAATCAGAGTACTTCTCCATTATATTTTGGACTAGTTATTACCTTGATTCTTGTCTTTGGATGTCATCGACAGGTGACTTCTGACATGAATAAATCAAGCCTATTGTTTACAGCTCCATGGAGTAATTCAAGTTTTCAAGAGACCCATGCTCAAATATGGCACACTGCTGACTCACTTCACTTTTCGTTTCAAGTCATTGATACGAGCCTAGTATCAGTTGTGCAAGATAACTTTCATAATGGTATCGGGAGTTCCGATCGAGTCGAACTTTTTTTTAGTGTTGACACATTAATGACTCAATATTATGGAATGGAGATAGGCTATGACAATCGCATTCTTTCGTTCCATGGTAAGTCTCAAAAAGATATCGACTATGAATGGTCATGGCCTGCTCAAGCTATAAAAATAGTCTCTACTCTTACTCATCAAGGCTACACCTGTAAAGGTCAAATCTCAATTTCTTGTCTTCAGTCACTTGACCTCATCTCAATCAATGAAATTAGACTCGGAGTATTCAGAGCAGACTACCATGATGAAGGCAATCCGCATCTGGTCACTTGGATTACGCATCAGCAACCATCTACATCAACTCCTGACTTCCATACCCCTACAGCTCTTTTTTCATATCACCTTGATTGACAATCCGCTCATGTTTTTACTTGAGACTATGGACTCCGTAGGTAATGTATCGTATATTTAAGGTCTTAATAACAGTAAACTTATGAAATATTCAATCTCATCATTCGCCATCCTTCTTTGTGTAATCAGCATCTTGGGGAGTTGTAAGACTAAGAAGCCAGTTGTCACTGAACCTTTATCAGGCGAACCACTTTATTTCTTATCAAAGGGACCTTGCTTTGGCAAGTGTCCAGTCTATACTTTGACGATTTACAATGATGGTATCGCAGAGTATAAAGGAGTAAACTTCACTAAGCTCTTGGGCACTTATCGTAAATCTATTACCAAGGAGCAAATGACTGAACTCGATGCACTATTTAGCACAAGTGATTTTGATGGTTATGAAAGTAACTATGAATCTCTGCTTCCCGACTTACAACTTGTCAAAGTTGGTTATGCCACTGGCGATAGTATAAGAATCGTTATGGGTAAAGAAGAAAGACCTACAGAATTAATGACCCTACAATATGCTCTTGAAAACATTGTTAACGAAGGTGGTTGGGAGCTGATAGAAGCTCTCCAAATGGTAGGTGAAGAAGAACCCATCATCTCAGATGATGGATCACTCGATAAATCTAAATTCGTCATCAGACATAAGCCGGGTACACAGGTTCCACAATGGTTTACTTCAATGAGAGAAACTTATGGTTTACGTCTCATCGACAAAGTTGCACTTGATGAAGGAAATGGATGGTTAGTAACATACGCAACCAAAAATCATACTCCAGAAGACATGATGGAAGTATTAAAGGCGGACAAAGCTATTCTAAGTGCTGACTTTGCAAAGGCAAACTAGAATTATAAACTGTCGCTTACCAATTCAACTTGATTGAAGAAGAAAGCGCTAGAACAAGAAATTGTAGCTTTATACATAATGAAATAAAGGGAGCTAGCTGTAATGCTAGACTCCCTTTATTTTATTATTAATTGTCTTGACTATCCTACAAAGTCCCTCTTAATTCTTGTTCTCTTTCTATCGCTTCGAAGAGTGCTTTGAAGTTCCCCTTACCAAATGACTGAGCACCCTTTCTTTGGATAATTTCAAAAAACAAAGTTGGCCTTGGTTCGATTGGTTTTGTAAAGATTTGAAGTAAATATCCTTCATCGTCTCTATCTACGAGAATTCCCAACTCCCTCAATGGAGCAATCTCCTCATCTATTTTCCCTACTCTATCTGTGACTGCATCATAGTAAGTATCAGGTACTCTAAGGAATTCAATACCTCTAGATCGCAACTCTTTAACTGTAGTAATAATATCATCTGTCGCTACTGCGATATGCTGCACTCCTCCTTCTTCATAGAAGTCTAAATACTCATCGATTTGTGATTTCTTCTTCCCTTCTGCTGGTTCGTTGATTGGAAACTTTATTCGACCATTTCCGTTGCTCATTACCTTACTCATCAATGCTGTATATTCAGTAGAGATATCATTATCATCAAATGAAAGGATATTTGCAAATCCCATTACATTTTCGTAAAATTCAACCCAATAATTCATCTTACCGAGAGGCACATTACCAACCATATGATCAACATACTTCAATCCTACAGATGTAGGATTGTAATATGGCGTTTTCCAAGCCTTATATCCAGGTAAGAAGAGTCCATTATAGTCTTTTCTTTCAACGAAGATGTGAACAGTCTCACCATAGGTATAGATCCCAGACCTAACAACTTTTCCATTATCATCAGACTCTTTCTTTGGTTCCATATATGACCTTGCACCTCGTTCCATTGCATTATTATATGCAGTTGTAGCATCATCTACCCATAGAGCTATGACCTTTACTCCATCTCCATGCTTATCGATATGCTTACCTATCGGTGTACCACTTCTGAGTGGTGACGTTAGTACAAGTTTGATCTTGTCTTGGATAATTACATAACTTTCGAAATCTCTTTGGCCAGTTTCGAGACCTGCATATGCATGAGATTGAAACCCAAAGGCTGTTTTGTAAAAGTGTGCTGCTTGCTTACAATTACTGACGTAAAGTTCGAGATAGTCAGTACCATTGAGTGGCATGAAATCTTTAGCTTCAGTATAAAGTTTTGGGAGGTCGAGAGTTGTAGACATGTTGTTGATTTATATATTTAGTTGCATTGACAACAAATTTACAAATCTTTTAGAATAACTCTGAACAATCTGAGATTTAAGACTGACTCTACTCTACAAATCCTTCAAGATGTCTTTCGGCATGATAGCTTGATCGGACTAAAGGTCCACTCTCTACAAAGTCAAACCCAAGCTTCAAACCTTCTTCTTTGTAGAATGCAAATATGTCTGGATGAACGAACTCAGCAACTTCAATATGCATCTTGGTTGGTTGGAGGTACTGGCCAATAGTAAGGACATCACACCCATTGTCTACAAGATCTTGCATTGTTTTTAGTACCTCTTTTTGAGTTTCACCAAGACCAACCATCAACCCAGTTTTTGTTCTACGTCCGTCTTCCTTTGTGAGTTTTATCTGCTCAAGGCTCCTTGCATACTTAGCCTGAGGTCGTACTCTCCGATAGAGACTCTCTACTGTCTCGATATTATGTGAGACTACTTCTTGACCACCTTCAACCATCCGATAGAGTGCATCCCAGTTAGATTTTACATCAGGGATAAGAGTTTCTATAGTTGTTTTAGGGCTTTCTTCTTTAACAGCCATCACAGTTTGATACCAAATTTCTGCACCTCTATCCTTGAGTTCATCTCTATTCACAGAAGTGATCACCGCATGCTTTACTTCCATCAGTCTGATCGCCTCGGCTACTCTTCTTGGTTCATCCTCATCGTATTCAGGTGGTCTTCCTGTCTTGACGGCACAGAAACTACAGCTTCGAGTACAGACATTTCCTAAAATCATAAATGTAGCAGTGCCAGCGCCCCAGCATTCACCCATATTTGGGCAGTTACCACTCTGACAGATCGTATTGAGTTTATACTCATCTACAAGTTTTCTGACGTGCTTATACTTTTCGCCTATTGGCAATTTTACTCTTAACCACTCTGGCTTTCTCTTCCGCTTTTCAGCCTTATCGTTTACATCTGTTATTACTGGTAGTTCTAACACTGATCTATATTGTTATTTGTTATTACTTTACTTATTCCTTCGTACTCCAAACTGCAAATTGGCATAAAGCCTAATAAAGAGGGGTTTGTTTTTATATTCCTCAGTTTCATACAAAATTGGTAATGCCTTAGTGTAAAGATCTAACATAATGCCGGCCTCCAATGACTTCATATATTCATCAAATGCACCGAGTGCAAAGTGAACGCCAGCCTTTGCTTGTATACCAGGTATAACTGAAATTTCCCCTAATCCATTACGGTATTTTGATGCTCCAAATACTCTATTTCTATCTAAAAAGACATCCGCATTATCTTCAGAATACTTTTGTGTTAGTATTTCGACTTGGAGCTCAGTAGGTCCACTTGAGTAAAACAAATCGAGATAATATGGCTTAACTAAGGCGATAGATGGACCTATCTCATAGGTATAGCCAACTGCCAATCCCCGTCTCTTTGCTTTTTCCGAAAGATAAATCTTCCGACCTATACTTCCTCTAATATTGATGATACTATTGAGCTTACCAATTGCAAAGGAATTAGTAGGTGTAGCGATACTAAAATTTCGAGTTTGTCGCCTTTCTCTAATATCTCTGAGATAGCCAATGTCTAAACTATAATATTTAGTTTTAGAATAGCTTACAATTTGTCCCTGATAGAAACCAATTGCCATCCCACTTTCCATCAATCTAAACTGAAATGCTTTTTCTGATTTAAAGACAATACCTTTAGTATCAAACTCAACTAGCTTAGGCTGTAAAGTCCGTTGAGCAGTACTTGCAACTGTTAGTCCAAAAAGTGCTATTAATATGATGCTAAAACTTATCTTCACTTGATTAAAATATAGGCTTATAACTCTGTGTTACCTCTAAAATAAAGAATCTTATACTTTTTACAACGTTAAACGCTATCACAAAGATATACATATATTGCCCATCGCTATCGAATAGAATCTCTTATGTCATTAAATGGCTAGATTCTCAATTTGTTCAGTCAATTTGTTTAACAGATGAAAATCGCGACAGGTTGGTCATTACTTATAGTGATTCTACTCATTCAGATCTCAGATTGCATCCAATTATGCTACAAGATAGAGTCGATAGTAATGAATATTCAACCTGGTCTAATACCTTTCAGCATTCTGTAGATTTTCTTCAAGATTCAACAAGATGGAACGACCTTCCTCCTTCTGATCTCTTCGCTCTGGCATTTATTTTGTTGTCACGTTATGAAGAGTACCTTCCTTTCATAGGAGATAAGCATGGTCGATTCACTTCGGATTCATCTCTTTTAAAGAAATCTGATCTTCTTCAGGTTCCAATTGTCGACTCTATTCTGCTTTGGTTTTCCACTTATGTAAATGTGAAGTTTGGTGTTACAATCGAATTGAAACAGCTCAAAAAAACTGACCTGACATTTGACATCGATCATTTATGGAAATATCAGCATAAGTCAACAATAGTAACATTTGGTGGTTATCTAAAAGATCTATTCAAACTCGACTTCTCTTCGATCAAAGAGAGAAGAAAAACACTCAAAGCTTCTTCTTTAATCGATAGTTACGACCTAAGTAGATGGGAAAAATATATAGATTTTTATCAAACGACTTTTTTTGTTTTAATGAACAATAGAACACAATATGATAAAGGCATATCACCTTCGCATCCAGCATTTGTATCAGCAATCCAAAAACTCGTTGAAACTTCAGATGTGGGCATACATCCAGGCTATCAGACATCTGAGAGTTTAACTCAAATGACATCTCAGATAGAAACCTTTCAATCGATTGTTAATGCAGTACCGATTAAAAGTCGCCAACATTATTTACGTTTAAAATTTCCAACAACATATAGATTGCTAATTGAATCTGGAATAAAGGAAGATTACAGTCTTGGATATGCAGACGATATTGGGTATCGAGCTGGCACTTGCAGACCTTTCCTTTGGTTTGACCTTGAATCAAATGCAGAGACTCCATTGAATTTATTGCCATTTGCCGCAATGGATGTTACACTCCTCAACTATCTTTCACTTTCGCCAAGTGAAGCATTGTCAGCGATGAAAAATCTTATCAACTCAGCAGCTAGAGTCGAAGGTACTTGCCGTCTCATTTGGCATAATAGCAATCCATTTTGGGAAGAAACTTGGGCACCTTACCTACAGTCTTTTTTACTCTTCACACCTTCAAATGAAGACTTAAATTAATTTCAGCTAGTCTAGTGAAGGTGTTGTTATAATATTAAAGGGGGAAAAGTAACTTACCTTCTCCCCTTTTAATATTTCTAATTACTTTTCTACTTAACTTCCGCAAGAAAGACATCCATCTTCCATAGAGCATGTCTCACCTTCCATTGATTCTAAATCAACTACTTCAGCTCCATCAACTTGATTATTGTTGAATTTATTTTGATGCTTAGCATTCAGGGTAAATTTGATTGCTTCCGCGGCAGCTGTACTTCTGAGGTAATACATTCCAGTCTTGAGACCTGCCTTCCATGCATAGAAGTGCATACTTGACAATTTCTTGAAGTTAGGGTCTTTTACGAAGAGGTTTAGACTTTGACTTTGACAGATAAATGCCCCTCTATCAGCAGCCATATCGATAATTACCTTTTGGCTCAGATCCCAGACACCTTTATAGAGTTCCTTAATGTCTGCTGGTATCTCTTCGATGTTTTGGACACTGCCATTAGCAGCCATTACTCTTTCTCTCATTTCATTATTCCAAAGACCAAGATTTACAAGGTCATTGAGGAGATGCTTATTCACTACGATGTATTCACCTGAGAGAGTTCTTCTTGTATAAATGTTAGTTGTATATGGCTCAAAACATTCGTTATTACCAAGAATCTGTGATGTTGATGCAGTTGGCATCGGAGCTAACAATAGACTATTTCTCATCCCATTTTTCTTGATATTTGCCTTGAGTGACTTCCAATCCCATCTCTTGCTCGGTTTCACATTCCACATATCAAACTGGAGGATACCCTTACTTGCAGGACTGCCCTTGAAACTCTCGTAACTCCCATCTTTTTCTGCAAGTGCATTAGACTCTGTAACAGCTGCAAAGTAGATTGTTTCAAAGATATCTTTATTCAATTGACGTGCTTCTGGACTATCAAACGGTTGTCTCATTAAGATAAATGCATCTGCCAATCCTTGCACACCGATACCGATTGGCCTGTGTCTCATATTACTATTCTTTGCCTCGATGACAGGATAATAGTTAATGTCAATCACCTTGTTAAGGTTACGAGTGATGACACGAGTAATTTCATAGAGTTTTTGATGATCAAATTCTTTAGTCTCAGCATTGACAAACTTTGGAAGCGAGATAGATGCAAGGTTGCAAACAGCTACTTCATCCTTAGATGTGTATTCCATAATCTCAGTGCAGAGATTAGATGATCTAATTGTGCCTAAGTTCTTTTGGTTTGACTTTTCGTTTGCTGCATCCTTATAGAGGATGTATGGAGTACCTGTTTCGATTTGTGATTCAAGTATTGAGAACCAAAGATCTCTAGCTTTGATTGACTTTCTTCCTTTTCCTTCCGCTTCGTACCTTTCATACATCTCTACGAATTTTTCTCCGTACACATCAAATAGACCTGGAGCTTCATTAGGACAGAAGAGTGTCCATTCACCATCTTCCTCTACTCTCTTCATGAAGAGATCTGGCATCCACATCGCGTAGAATAAATCTCTTGCTCTCATCTCTTCCTTTCCATGATTCTTCTTCAAATCAAGGAAGTCATAAATATCTGCATGCCATGGTTCGAGGTAGACTGCAAATGCTCCTTTTCTCTTTCCTCCACCTTGATCTACATATCTTGCTGTATCATTGAATACTTTCAACATTGGGACTATTCCATTGGATGTTCCCCCTGTACCTTTGATATAGGATCCTTTAGCTCTAATATTATGGATGCTCAATCCGATACCACCAGCTGATTGTGAAATCTTAGCACACCTTGTTAAAGTTTCAAAGATACCTGTGATACTATCATCAGTTGCTGAGAGTAAGAAACAAGAAGAAAGTTGAGGCTTAGGTGTACCTGCATTGAAGAGAGTTGGTGTAGCATGGACAAACCATTTCTCTGACATCAAGTTATAGGTTTCTATTGCTGATGCAATATCGTCGCCATGAATACCGACTGCTGCCCTCATGAGTAAGTGCTGTGGTCTTTCCACGATTTGCTTACCAACCTTTAAGAGATATGATCTTTCTAAAGTTTTAAATCCAAAGTAATCGAAGTTATAATCTCTATCATAGATGATTGCTGCATCTAGGCTCTCTCCGTACTTTCGAATAGTAGCCATCGTCTCTTCACCGATGAGTCCAGCCTTTTCTCCTGTCTTTGGATCGATATAGTTATATAACGTTTCCATTGAAGCCTCAAATGACTTCTTAGTTTGCTTATGCAAATTTGAGATTGCAATTCGTGCTGCTAATAACGCGTAATCAGGATGTTGAGATGCCATAGAAGCTGCTGTCTCTGCTGCAAGATTATCTAACTGATGTGTTGTCACACCGTCGAACAGTCCTTGTATTACACTTTTAGTAATTGCGATATAATCTACAAATTCTGTGTTAAGACCATAACACAGTTTCTTAATTCTAGCGGTGATTTTATCAAAAATCACATCTTGGCGCTTTCCGTTTCTTTTTACTACTTGCATATCCTAGTGTTGAATAGTTTAATTTAGAACTTTAAGATTATTAAGGTTCAGGGTCTCCTACCTTATAGACAGATTATTCCATCATACTATTAGGCAGTTGTTGGTTTAAAAAAAAATAGAACAGCTTTTGGGAGGCGTAGATTCCTTAAGTTGGGGTGCTGTTAATACACTAATCGAAAATAATTAGAAGTCGGCGTCAAGATCAAATGTTTGTTCATCTTGACTTGTCCCAACTCCGGATTTTCTATAATCTCCTACCCGTTTTTCAAAAAAGTTAGTCTTTCCTGGCAGTGAGATCAAATCCATCCAAGGGAATGGATTTTCTACATTGTATACTTTAGGATTACCTAAAGCGTCTAAGAGTCTGTCTGCAACAAACTCAATATATTGGCACATCAATACCTCATTCATTCCAATGAGTTTTACTGGTAGTGCATCACTTACAAATTCTTTTTCAATATTTACCGCATCAGTGATCATATCATGTATCACCTTTTTGTCTAGTTTATTTTGGATGTGACTATTGTAAAGCAAACATGCAAAATCACAATGCATACCTTCATCTCTTGAAATAAGCTCATTAGAGAAAGTTAAGCCAGGCATCAATCCTCTCTTCTTCAACCAAAAAATACTACAGAATGATCCTGAAAAGAAAATACCTTCAACTGCAGCAAATGCGATTAAACGTTCAGCAAAGTTACCTTCATCTATCCATCTCAATGCCCAATCTGCTTTCTTAGCAACACAAGGCATATTTTCAATGGCATTAAACAGATAGTCTTTCTCCTTTGTATCTTGTATATAAGTATCTATTAATAATGAATATGTTTCCGAATGGATATTTTCCATCATAATCTGAAAACCATAGAAAAATTTAGCTTCTGTGTATTGCACTTCTCTCACCATATTTTCGGCCAAGTTTTCGTTTACAATACCATCACTTGCCGCAAAGAAAGCCAATACATGTTTTAAAAAATGACGTTCATCATCACTCAATTTATTTTCCCAATCCATAATATCTTGATGAAGATCAATTTCTTCAGCTGTCCAAAATGAAGCTTCAGACTTTTTATAAAAGTTCCAAATATCATCATGTTCAATTGGAAACAAGACAAATCTATTAGGATTGTCTTTTAATAGTGGTTCAACGTTATTTGGCATTCTATTTAGGGTTCAGTTAAGTTGGTAATAATTGTTGGTTTGCAAAAGTATCACTTCCTTTATATATATAATAGTTCAATGTATGATAATTCTATATATAAATTTCAATAAAGCATAAGAGACTGTAAATCAGTTATTTTTAGAAAACAGATTAAAATTAACTTTCATGCGATACACATTCTAGCCTTTGCTCTAATACATCACAAATTAAATTGAAATAAATCGTAATATGTTCAAAGTTTATCCACAACTGTGGATAACTCTTTGACTTTAATTCTGTAAGTGAGTTTTAGATAATAAGCATTGAGAATCTAACATATTACAAATGAATAGGTTATGTCAAAATCATTCATCCTTGCCAAAAAAAATATCAATAAAATTTGACATATTAAAATTTTGTTTAACATGAATAATTAACATTTCATCATCAAGCTTTAGCTAACAAGAACACCAGAAACGAGTCAAATCTTAAAGAAATTGAATAAACTGGATTTAGCCTTTTTATATTGGGTAACTAATATCAAGGATTTAAACATTGAAATTTATCAAAATATATAATAGAAATGGAACTAACTAACCCACATTAATTGTATATTTGTTTAGAAGATATCAGGAGTTGATTCTCTTATACTTCATTTTTATTATTTTTAAATTATTTTTTTATGAACATTTTTGTAGCAAAGTTAAACTTTGACACACGTGAAGACGAATTGCAAGGAGCTTTCGAATCATTCGGAGCTGTAGATTCAGTCAAAATTATTATGGATAAATTTACAGGTCGATCTAAAGGATACGGTTTTGTAGAAATGCCTAACGATGAAGAAGCATTAGCTGCCATCGAAGAACTTAATGAAGCAGAGTTAGACGGTAGAACTATCGTTGTGAAGAAAGCACAGCCAAGAGAGAAGAGTGATTTTAACCGAGGTGGAGGAAACCGAGGTGGTGGAGGATTTAACAGAGGCGGTGGAAGAGATAACTATGGTGGAGGAGGAAACAGATACTAGTCTGTAACTACTCTAAACCATAACGGTTAAAAAGTAAAGAGCTGCACTTTTAATTAAGTGCAGCTCTTTTTTTATACCTACCCTAGCCATCCCTTTGACTTTGAGTGCATCAAAAATATAATGATCAAGTATAAAAAAAAGGCTACACTTATGTGCAGCCTTTCATTTATCTCTTTGAATCAAGTCACTATTAATTCAATTTTGCAGCTTTCACTGTTTTAATAATCCTACCAGCTATCTTATATGGATCCCCGTTAGAAGCTGGTCTTCTATCTTCTAACCAACCTTTCCATCCTTGTTCTACTGCGATGATTGGTATTCTAATAGATGCCCCTCTATCTGAAACACCCCAAGAAAAATCGTTAATTGAAGCTGTTTCGTGTAGACCAGTTAACCTTTGGTCATTAAACTCACCATAGACAGCAATGTGCTCATCTACTACATCACGGAATGACTCACAGATAGTTGCAAAAACTTCCTTATCTCCACAAGTTCTTAAAGTCGTGTTTGAGAAATTAGCATGCATCCCTGACCCATTCCAATCCATATCCTTACCTAAAGGTTTTGGATGATAGTCGATATAATAACCATATTGCTCCGAGAGTCGATCTAATAAGTACCTCGCAATCCAAAGTTCATCTCCAGCTAATTTAGCACCTTTAGCAAACAGCTGAAATTCCCACTGTCCGCAAGCTACTTCTTGGTTAATTCCTTCAAAGTTAAGACCTGCATCAATACAGACATCTGCATGTCTTTCTACTAATTCCCTACCATGAGTGTTTTTACCTCCTACTGAACAGTAATACAAACCTTGAGGAGCTGGATAACCACCTATTGGAAAACCTAGTGGAAGCTGAGTAGCAGTATCCATAATAAAGTACTCTTGCTCAAAACCAAACCAGAAGTCATTGTCATTATCATCAATGGTAGCTCTACCATTTGAGACGTGGGGAGTGCCGTCTGCATTCATCACCTCAGTCATTACCAAGTAACCATTAATACGTTCAGGATCAGGATAGATCGCGACTGGTACTAGGAGACAGTCTGAAGAATCACCTTCTGCTTGTCTTGTTGAAGAACCATCAAATGACCAATTACCTAATTCCTCTAAAGTTCCTTTGAAATCTTTGTGTTCTTCGACTTTAGTTTTACTTCTTAAGTTTTGAGTCGGTGCATAACCGTCTAACCAAATGTATTCTAACTTAATTTTTGCCATTGATAAATTGTTTAAAGAATGAGAGATAGAAGAATTTAATCTCAAAGGTATCAGTCATCCCAATGATTCAATCTTTAAAACTTTTAAACTTTGTTATGTCAAATGAGTAGATCTTATATGTACATCATTGACTTACAGCAAGATAAAGAAATGTTTTTGTGATTTGAGTATCTAGTATATTTGAAGAAATGACAATAAAAGTGTCTTTAAAATAAAAAATGGTTCATCATCCCATAGAGACAATAAACCATTGTTTTAAACTTAGTGACCACGGAAGGATTCGAACCCTCAACCCTCAGAGCCGAAATCTGATATTCTATCCAGTTGAACTACGTAGCCAAAATTGTTATAACGCCAGAGCAAACTCTAGATTACTAATTTCCGTAACGAATTACAAAAATCTACACTTGTCCACCGAAGCGAATGCGTAGGAGGACAAATGTACTACCTCACACTCACACTACCTAACTATGGATAGATTAGATACTGTTCTCTCAAGGATTTGAATTCTGTAAGCTGATCTTCCCACTGAGTTTTAAGTGCTGTTTCATCTTTACCTGCGAGTATCGCAGTTCTGATCTGTTGAGTTCCAGCAAGCTTCTCAAAGAAGTTATTGTCATTAAAGAATGGACTACCCGCCTGCTTGAGAGATGAATGAAAAGCCAAGAGATAAGAAAAATCTAACTCTTGATCAATGATCTCTTCAAGTAATAGGGTCTCAAAATTCTGACCAAAGCAAAACTTGCTTTCATGCTTTGGCGTCTTACTTCCGTATCCACTCTTTGGCACAAAGCTATAGTTATAAGTATTCAGTTGAGGATGACCAATCTGCTGGAATGGTGCATCAGTGCCTCTCCCAACAGAGACTGTTGTTCCTTCAAAGAGACACAGACTAGGATAGAGTAAGACCGATCGATGATTCGGCAAATTTGGAGACGGAGCAATCGGCAACTCAAACGTCATCTGATGTGTATAGGTAGGACATTTAATTACTTCTAACTGACACTTAACTCCTCCGGCTAACCAGCCTTCACCATTAATCATTCGACCATACTCGCCTATTGTCATCCCAGTCACAATTGGAACTGGATGTAAGCCTACAAAGCTTTTATATTGTTCTTCTAATATCGGGCCTGCCACATAAAAGCCATTCGGATTGGGTCTGTCTAAAATGATGACTTTCTTATTACTTTCAGCAGCAGCCTCCATGACATAATGCAATGTCGATAAGTAAGTGTAAAATCGAACTCCAACATCTTGAAGGTCAAAAACTAGCACATCGACTTGATCAAATAAGTCTTTAGATGGTTTCTTTGTCTTTCCATAAAGACTGTAAATTGGAAGATTTGTCTTTGAATCACGTTCTGTATTGATTTTTTCTCCAGCATCAGCATCGCCTCTGAATCCATGCTCTGGGGCAAAGATTGATTTTACGTTTACTTGCTTACTTAGCAATGCATCTACTAAATGTTGTCCATTGACTTGACTCGCTTTATTGACAACTAATCCTACCCTTTTACCTGCGAGTAATGGGAGATAAGCATCAAAGTCCTCAGCACCTGGCTTTGGATAATCTGTAATCACTACAGATTTGTCCATCTCATTTTGGACAAGTTGAATAGTAGATTGAGCAGTTTGAGAACCACTACAACCTGCAATCAGAAGAACTAATAAATTGAAATTGAGTAATCTATACATAAGATAATAGCTTAATATGAAACGAAGATAAGACATCAAACTCTAAGAAACTACCATGATTTCGTTAATCTCTCTCAACAAAGTCTTAAATATCTGACCTTATATTAATAATAGATGTAATATCTTTATCGCCACTCTAAGTAAATGAGATACAAATGCCAACCCAACACTACGCAGTAGTTGATATAGAGACCACAGGAGGTATGCCTAATCGAGACAGGATCACTGAAGTAGGCATTGTCATCACTGATGGAGAAACTATTATTAAAAAGTACGAGACTCTCGTTAATCCAGAACGCAGTATTCCCCCAAACATCACTCGGATTACTGGGATCACTAATTCTATGGTCTCTGAGTCGCCAAAATTTTATGAAGTAGCGAAAAATATTGTCGAACTTACGGAAGGCTGCATTTTTGTGGCACACAATGTCAATTTTGATTACAATTTCTTAGCCCATGAATTCAAAAGTCTTGGCTTTACGTTTACAAGGCGTAAGCTCTGTACAGTCGTCCTTTCCAGAAAAGCATTTCCAGAGATTAAGTCACATAGTCTCGGCAATCTGATCCAGCACTTTAGCATTAAGGTGCAAGATAGACACAGAGCATTAGATGACGCTTATGCAGCTTCTGAAGTATTAAAACTTGCAATGGCAAGGTTTGACACAAAGAAAGGAGTCAAACAGTTCATCTCTCAAACTATCAAAGAAACTACCCTCCCTAAGAATCTCAACCTAGAAGATATTGACTCACTTCCAAATGAGTGCGGTGTCTATTACTTTAGAGATACTGACCACAATATTGTCTACATCGGTAAGTCTATAGACATCCAAAAAAGAGCTAAGCAACACTTTAGCAAAAAAGGTAAAAAAGGTCTTCGACTTTTTAGAGAGGTTGCCTACATTGATTATACCTTGACTGGAAGCGAACTGCATTCGTTACTCTTGGAATCAGAAGAAATCAAATCACATCTCCCATCAATCAATGTGGCACAGAAGACTCACAATTACCCATATACAATTATAAGTGAGGTCGATGATGATGGTTATATCAGATTGAAGTTGTTCAAAAAAGGAGAGTTAGCTCCTCCAGATCAAAATGAATATGGCAATTACGGCTCGAGACAATCAGCCAAGTCAAGGATCATGATGCTTGCATCAATGAATGAACTCTGCAAGAAATTGTGTGGTCTGGAGCCAAAAAACACATCTGCTTGCTTTGAATATGGCTTAGATAAATGCTATGGTGCCTGTATGCAAAAGGAATCTGTAGATGAATATAACGAGAGAGTTGAACTTGCTCTCTCCTACCTCGATAACTTCTGGTTAGAGAATGCTATCGTTATTGAATACACTCACAATCTTCACGAAAAAGTCATCTTCTCTATTAAGGATGGAATCTATTGTGGTCATAGCATCTATCCTCATGAGAGAGAACCAGTACAAGTAGAAGAATTGATCAACAACCCAGATTTTCCTTGTCAGTTTAGTCCTGAAAAACAGGCTATCTTACAGAATTACATCTTAACTCATCCTGAAGTCCAAATCGTAGAATTATGACAAGTATCGATGCTCTAACATATCCAATTGGAAGGTTTGCAATGCAGAACCACACTACTCAATCTGAAATAAAAACGAACATAAAACAATTTGCTCAAGTACCTGAGCAATTAAAATCTCTGTTAGAAGGAGTAGTAGATCCAAATCAATTTGAAAACACTTATCGTGACGGAGGATGGAATGTGAGACAAGTCGTCAATCACTTAGTTGACAGTCATCTAAATTCCTATATCAGATTCAAATTGGCTGCTACCGAAGATACACCAATAGTCAAACCTTATTCAGAAAATGTTTGGGCAAGGACAGCCGATTACAACATTCCTCCCTTAGAATGTATGGCAACACTAAGTCACATTCATCATCGAGTGGTGGTGTTGGTTTCCGAATGGAATGAAGAAGACTGGAATAGGTCGTTTTATCATCCTGGCATGAAGAAGGTTATTACTTTGGCACAGAATATTGCTCTCTATAGTTGGCATGGTCGTCACCACTTACAACATGTTAAGTTAGCCTTATCAAAAGATATTTAAATTAATTACTTTAGAGATTGACGAGGTCAGGATTCCCCATCTTACCTGAATTGTAATTTTGGATACATTGCCTAATTTGCTCCTCATTATTCATGACAAAAGGTCCGTAAGAGTAAACTCTTTCGTCAAGAGGCAGACCACCAAGCACTAATAACTCAGCACCACACTTGCTGTAAAGTAGTATATCTGAATTCCCTCTTTCAAACAAGGCAATTTGATTCCTGTCCAATTTTTTCTGTTCATTTAATTCAGCATCTCCAGAGATTGAATAGACCATAGCATTGTGCTGTGGATTAGTAGGTATAGTAATTTTGCCATTCTCCTTGAGTATTACATGATAGTAAAATGCATCAGCAAAAGTCTTTACTGAAGACTTCTGACCAAGTAACTCGCCAAGCATAATTTTCACTTTGTATTGATCACTCTCAAGTAGTCCAAAATCATCAGTCCGATTGACTGTAGTTGTTGGATCGATAAGTTTATATTCAGCTGGCATATTAAGCCATATCTGAAAACCATGATATTCACCACCTTCCTCATACAGTTGCTGTCCAGACTCTTCCATATGGATAGCTCCCTTTCCTGAGTTGAACATCATAAAATCACCTTGACCTATCTCAAAATCGTAATTAAGACTATCTTTATGATGTCCAGTTCCTTTAAGGAAATAGGTGGTAGGTGATACTCCAGCATGCGGATGAGCATCTACTCTGAGCGGATCAGCTCCTTTGTCTAACGCAACTGGCCCGAATTCATCAAGAAGCACGTAAGGAGAGACATAATCAGTATGGTCGCCTGCAAAAGCTCTCAAAATAGGTAGAGTACCAACCTTAGTCCTGTCAGCTTGGATGATCCGATGAACCTTTCTACTTGATGAGAAAGATTGGATACCAGACTCTGCTACTAACTTTGATCCAGCTAGAGTAGCTCCAACGATTGCAGATCCTTTTATAAACTCTCTTCTTTTCATAACCATATTATCATACTTGTTACAACCTACAATTGCAAACGAACAGTCATTGAAATTAGTTTTCTACAAATGTTTGTATGTTTGATAGATGAAAATTCAAGACAAAGTACTGTATCTAATCGTTACCTTATCCATCTTGATTATGACCAGTTGTATGACTGAGAAGATGAGTCCTGAAGAGAAAGCATTAAATGAGATAGTATCTCAGCATTATAGTCAGAGTATCATCCATACTGATCTGATACCCTTTGATCAATCGCCAATACCTTCAACAGAACAACTCCGAGTAAAGAACAAAGAAAGTATTGCAGCATTAACCGCTCAAAATGCTTCACATTTACCAAAGAGTATCAGGATCCCAGACCCAATGATAAGGGCACTTGCTGACCAAAAAATTGTTGATATAAATGAAATGCAAGTCTTACTCAATGAGCTATCCACTCGAAGGAATAAGAACGTACTAAATTTTAAAAATGTCATTGACTTCAATCAGTCATATGAGATATTAGATTCACTTGGATTTGATGTAATAGAAGCTTTTACTCATCCAATATTGATAAATGATAAGCTCTTTGTAGTGCAGATGAACACGTCTCAGATTCAAGACTATCAATCAGAAAATCCTAAGCAATTAATTTTATTTAAAGTTTATCAGAAAATGAAACCTGAAGAAACTGATAGCGAATGGGAGCAAATATTTGAAAAGAAGATTAGGTAACCTATTCAAGTCCTTGAACCAAAAGTACTAAAGTCAGAATTGATACAGCTTGTGCCACAGTATCACTTAATACTTCTCCCCAATTGACATCTTCTTTGGCATCTTCTTCGTCTTTTTCAGCCGACTTCTCTCTCACCTTGATGGTACTCCCCTTTCTTACTTTTGGTGTTTTGGTAATACCTAAGATTGAAGATGATCGCTTAACTTCTCCATTAGGATACTCAACAAAGATTCCATTACGATCTGCCTTATTGGACAGACCTCCAGCATAAGAATTAATGTAGTAGAGAGCTCGTTTCTTAGAGGTAAACGGCACATGAATTCTATTATTAAGATTTACTGCATCGTCAGACAAGACAGTTTCTGCCTTCGTTGCACCTTCAATAGTAACAAATTCCTTCTGCTTAGGAATATTGACAATGTCTCCATCTTTGAGGATAAAATTAAACTCTGAGGATTTGTTATTCAATACTTCGTCAAGTTTAATCACTACAGCACCTAAGTTATCTTCTGTTCTTATTAATGTTGCTCCAGATGGAAAAGCCTCACCTGTCAATCCACCAGACCGTTCTATCAAATCACTCAGCCGTTCATTATCACTCAGTATTGTATATCTCCCAGGAAAGATGATTTCACCTTCGATAGAGACCCGCTTTTGAAGTTCAAAGTCAGGAACATACCGAACAGTTACTACATCAAATGGTGAAAGCTTATAATTCTTTTCCCCTCCCTCAATGACATTGTATTTTTCATCTATTGTCAGATTAGCTATTGCAATTCTAGTGGGTTCATTGTCTTTGATAACTACTCTAGAGATTTCGATTCTATTCTTTGCCCCATTCATCTTGATACCACCAGCGAGTACAAAAAGATCTTTAAGGCCCATATTCTTACCGTAGAGATAAGGACCAGGAGAACTGACTGCTCCTTCAATAGTAACTTGTGCATCTTCTATAAAGTCGGTATCAGAATAGATATGAATACTATCAAATGGATTCAATGTAATATTGATTGATTGATCATCGGTGTCCATAATCTGACTGAGATTAGTAATTGTGACATACTCAATTTCTTTTTTATTGAGTGGATCACGTCTATGAATGATTGCAAGTTCAGAGGCATCTCTTCGCAATCCACCTGAAAAAAGGATCGCTTCTCTTAACTTGACATTATTACTGATATCATAAGGAAAACTTCCTTCTTCTCTCACAGCACCAGATACTGCAACTTCAGAGCTATCAGAAAATGCTTTGAGATACCAAATTGTCAAATTATCTTTTGACCGTAAGTAGATATTCTCTTGGCTGTCTGAATCAGATATAATCTTATCGATATCGATTTCAATATAACTCACTGTACTATCAGCATTAATTCTCTTAAGGAAAGCAATATCTTTTCTTGCTTCCTCTTTGAGTTTAGATTTTTCGATCAAGTCGCTAATCCGCATTCTGCTATCTAGTTGATATTTTCCTTCTTGCTTGACAGCTCCACTTACTTCAACAAAGTCAACAAGAATACTATCCAAAGTATTTACTGTTATAGAATCTCCATTTTCTAACAAGAATCTGCTCGCTTCACCGGATTGATAATCTACGTCATAAATTTTGAGTAGGTCATCCGTAAATCGTTGTAATGTCAAATACCTCTTATCGGCATTACCATTAAATCCACCACCATATATAATCACATCTTCGAGTGTCTCTGTAGTTGTCACTTCATACTCATAAGGTCTCCTCACTGCACCTGCAAGTGTCACGATATGTTCTGCTGGTGGCACTAGGATTACATCTCCATCTTGGAGATAGAGTGAATTATTAGGATTTGGATTATTCAAGTATTCGTAGACGTCGAGAAGTTCTCTCTTACCATTAGATCTAATGAGCTGTATCTTTCTTAATGATCCAATATTAGTAGGACCGTCAGCAGCAGCCAATGCAACGAATGCAGAGTTTATTGCAGAAAGAGTAACTGGTCCAGGACTATAAACTTCTCCGTAGACATTTACTTGTACTGTCCGAGAATAGCTTAATGACAAATCAAACTGACCGTCATTGAAGTTATAATTTTGCTTGTAATTACTGATCAACTTTTGCCTTGCTTGATCGAGAGTTAATCCTTTGAGGAAAACCTTTATGTTACCATTAAAGATTTTAACTGATCCATCAGATGCGATAACATATTTTTCATCCACGCTTGACCTTCCCCAAAGAGAAACCACAAGTTCATCACCTGGACCAAGTAGATAATTGGCAGGTGCTTTGACTCCACTGAGATCAGTGTATTCTTTGATTATTCTATCTCTGAAGATTGATTGACCATATCGTATTGGTTCTGGTAATATACTATCATCTTCTGCTACTAACAAGGAATCTGTAGTATCTAAACTATCAATATCTACTAACTCTGGATCAAGGAGAAGGTTATCAGCATCTCCTCTATTTTGAACTGTATCTTGAGATATTTCAGATTTGTTTTCTTCTAAATCAATTATTATACTCTCTAAGACACTGAGTTGTAGAGGAGTAAAGAATGCAACACTATCTATATTCATACCAGCAGCAGTTGTTTTCTCTCTGAGCTCGGCTTCGGATATTCCTCTTTTTCTTAATTCACGACTGATATCATTATTATTCACACCCGAATAAACCTGCGCTATGCCATTCCCTACTGAAAGCAGTAAGATGACTAGAACAATACTTATCCTTGAGATATTCATATTAAATAATTTCACCATAAATTTAAACACTTAATGTCTCAATAGGTAACGAAAACAGTTATTTACCACCAAATTGAGAAGCATAAAACGTTCCAAACTCTTATTTACTGAGGAAATTCTTAATATGTCCTATTATGAAATTTTGCTGATCGATAGTTATTTCGGTATGCATCGGCAATGATAAGACCTCAGATGAAGCGAGTTCAGCCTGTGGAAAGTCTCCTAGTTTATAACCTAAATATTGATATGCTGGTTGTAAATGTAACGCCTTGGGATAATAAATCATCGATGGTATTCCTTGTTCTTTAAGGTAATTTTTTAGATCATCACGCTTGCCATTTACCCTGAGTGTGTATTGATGAAATACGTGGGTACTATAGTCTGCCCTATGAGGAATGGTAAGATCATCTATCTCATAAAGAAATGTGTCATAAATCTCTGCTGCTCGTTGACGATGGTCGATATATTTATCTAAATACTGCAGTTTGACATTGAGTACGGCCGCTTGCATCGCATCTAATCTACTATTAATACCAACTGTATCATAGTAGTATTTGACATTACTTCCATGTTTGGCAATCATCTTAGCTTGATTGTAATGGTCTTCAATATTTGCTACAACTGCACCACCATCTCCGTAGCACCCAAGATTCTTTGAGGGAAAAAATGAAAATGTTCCAAAGTTGCCAACTGATGCTGTCTTCTTCCACTCTCCGTTTACTTTCACATCACAACCAATTGACTGAGCATTATCCTCAATTACTGCAAGATCATGTTGCTTGGCAATTGCCATTAATTTTGACATATCTGTTGATTGACCAAACAGATGAACTGGAAGAATCACTTGAGTCTTATCTGTTATTGCAGCTTCTACCTGATCGATATCTAAGTTAAATGTCTTAGGATCGATATCGACAAACCTTGGGACTAAATTAAGTAAGGCGATCACTTCGACTGTAGCTACGAAAGTAAAGGGAGTTGTAATTACTTCATCACCAGGATTGAGGTCAAGAGCCATTAAGGCAATTTGAATGGCATCCGTCCCATTGCCACATCCAATCGCATATTGACTATTGACATATTTTGCTAGATTTTGAGTGAATTCAGAGACTTGAGGTCCATTAATAAAAATAGAAGAATTGATGACATTTTGTATTCCTTGATCTATCTCTTCTTTAATCGCTGTGTATTGGCTGACTAAATCAACCATTTGTATTGGTTTCAAACGTTACTTTCTAAAATTGTTAGTAATATTGACATTAATTAATCGAAGCAAAGGTGCATCTTATTGTTATGCAATCAATGAAGAAAGTTCAGATACTTATTACACTTATCACATTAACTATAACTCTTGGTTATAGTCAGCAGATTTCAAAACTCAATGTAGGCTTTGGTCATGGGTATGGATTACCTGCTGCTGACCTTGCTGATCGCTTCGGAGAGTCTTGGTCATCAACTCTTGGACTATACTACCACCTCTATGGATCAGATGTCATAATAGGTGCTGAAGTATCTAGCTTTTATGGTAAGAATGTTAAGGAAGACATCTTTGCAGGTCTAAAATCTCCTGAAACTGCATTTCTCGGAATCAATAACACAGCGAGTGATATCAAGACTAGACAAAGAGGTGTAACGGCTTATCTTGTCGGAGAAAAAATATTCCCCTTTGATTCAAGCGGATTACGTGATAGCGGATTGAAGATCGGTCTAGGATTTGGTTTTATGTCTCACCATATTCGAATCCAAGATGATACACAAAACAATTCCTACTTTCAAGGAGATTATGTTTATGGATTTAATCGCTATTCATTTGGGCCAGCACTGAAGCAGTTTATTGGTTATCATTATGCAAATCAAGCTTTCAACTATAACTTCAGCTTTGGATTGGAAGTGGAAGAGGGATTTACTTCAAGTAGAAGGGCAGTAGACTTTGCAACTGGTCTTCCCGATAACACAAATCGACTTGATATCCTCACAACTCTCAAAGCAAGATTCTACCTAGCACTTGGCACATATGGCAGTACCGACTCTATCCTCTATTAAATAAAATGATGGCATTAATCTATACGATTTGCATCAAAACTTACTACACCTTTGTACGTATTGCAGGCTTGATTCACAAAAGAGCTTATCAATTAATAGTATCTCGCAAGCTCTCTCCTCTCAGGCAAGATAGTGATAAAAGTAAAAAGAACTTATGGATACATTGTGCCAGTCATGGCGAATATGAGACAGCTAAACCACTTATCAAGCGATACAAATATCATTTCAATATTCACCTGACATTTTACTCACCAAGTGGATACGACGTAGCAAAAAATCAAGAAGAGTTTTGGACTACTCTAAGGTATTTAGCATTTGATTATTCAATTAAAGTTGACACCCAGATATCAGATATTGATCCTCATTACGTCATCTTTGTTCAATATGAATATTGGTACAATTTACTTAATTCTCTGAATCAAAAATCAATCCCAATTGTCTATTATGGCGTACAACTGAATGAGGATCATTTGCTCACAAAGAGTTACTCTAGTTTTCTAAAGAAGCAAGTCAATCAATCTCAACTCATTTTAACCAGAGATGAAAAAAGCCAGTCTGTTGCTCAAGAAATTTTTGATACTGATGTCACTGAGGTTGGTGATGTGAGATGGTTGCAAGCTAACTCTACACTTTCTGAATCCTATAACTTTCCATTTGATACAAGTCACTCTGACCAAACAATTGTGCTTGGAAGTGTATGGAAAGAAGACATGCTAATTTGGCAATCGTATATCAAAGAACATCCGAACACACTTTTCATCATTGCACCTCATGATATCAGTCAAAATAATTTTGAATCAATGGTGGATTTACTTCCATCACAACCTGACATTTGGGCTGATAGAAATGGAAATCGATTAAAGAAGCTTGAATCCAATGTGTTGATTGTAAATGTACTTGGAGAACTCAAGTATCTCTATCGAGTCGCTGACATCGCTTATATAGGTGGAGGATTAGGTAGCGGATTACATAATTGTATAGAAGCGGCAGTCTACTCCCATCCGGTAATTATCAGTGGAGATGGAATGTCAAACCCTGAAGCCAAAGCGTTAATAGATGCTAAGCTTGCTTATCCAATTCAGCAAGCTAACGATCTAGAACAAATAATAACTAAAGTGGTCACATCTCACGATAAAACGAAGGCAGCATCTTATCTTGCGGCTGAATTGAAAAAATCACAGCACGCGTTTGTACTTATAGATAGGATACTCAATGTTTGATTTCAAATCATTACACATTCTGGTTATCGGAGATTTGATGCTTGACCAATACATCAACGGTAAAGTCAATCGAATAAGCCCAGAGGCACCAGTGCCAATACTTGAGCAGAGCAAAAGTTATGCTAAGTTGGGTGGTGCAGCTAATGTAGCAGCTAATCTTATCTCGCTAGGTGCAAAGAGCACATTGTTAGGAATCGTAGGTGATGATATCGAGCATCAAAAGTTAGTAAATCTCATCACTCAATCTAAGATTGATTCACAGCTTATCATTGATCAGAATAGACCAACAACTCTTAAGACAAGATTGCTCGCTGATGACCAACAAATCCTTCGGGTGGATAAAGAGGACAAACGCGATATCCCTAATAAAGTCGCTGACAATTTATTGAGTAAAGTCGAGATAATATTAAAAAATGGTAAAGTTGACTTTGCAATCTTACAAGACTATAACAAAGGTGTCTTTACTCCTTATTTAATACCTAAACTCTTACACCTCTTCCAAAAATATAGCGTCGGTGTCGGTGTTGATCCAAAGGTCAACAATATTGACTTTTATAAAGGTGCTACATTCTTAAAACCAAACTTGAAAGAAGCACTCGCTATGTTGAATATCAGTTCGGATACCTTCTTAAATGATACAAAGACATATGCTAAACAATTATTGGATTGGTTATGCTTAGAAGAAATCTGGATTACACTTAGTGAACGTGGTGTCTGCGGCATCAATCGTCAAGGTCAATATGTAGAGCAGCCTACATCTATCACTAAAGTTATAGATGTGTGCGGTGCCGGCGATGCAGTGATTTGCATTATTGCACTATTACACTGTAAAGGTTCGGACCTTGAAACTAAAGCAAAAGCGACCAATCTTGTTGGTGGGATCGTTTGCTCTAAACCAGGAGTAGTAACAATACATCAATCAGAATTAAACCAAGGATGGAAATCTTTAAATTAAACAAAATATCAATCTATTAATTACGTACTCAATGAGTACCAATAGAATACAACAATAGAAATTTCAATTAATCCAAAGTATGAATATATTTAAATTTTCAACTGCACTTTTAGTCAGCCTATTTTCGCTTTTATTTATTGGATGCGATAAGGCACCTGATTGTGACCTAGCAGCACTCTCTACTCGTAATGCATGTGAAGGACCTAGTTCGACTGACGGTTTCAGTTCACGTGAATTGATACTTAACTATCTTGATGAGAATAATATCACAGCACAAGAGACTGATACTGGTCTCTTCTATCGAATCATTGTTGAAGGTAATGGTAACAAGCCAGTATTAGGCAATGCAGTAACAGTAGATTATTCAGGCTACTTCAGGAATGGGTGTGGGTTCGATAGTAATAATGCAAAGAACTTTGATCTACTTAACCTGATTACCGGATGGCAACAAGGTATTCCTTTGATCGGAGTTTGTGGAGCGATTCAACTCTTTCTAATTCCTGAACTTGGATATGGTGCAGAACCACCACCTGGAATTCCTGCAACTGAACCGCTTATTTTTGATATCAACTTATTGGATTTTGAATAAAATCTGAAATTTGCAAAGTCTATTAGAGATTAAGGGACTGTTAAACTTAGTGACATAATCAATTTCTATAAGTCATAAGTATATTACATAACCCTTTATAAAATACAACAGACACATGTTTGACAAATTAAAACAAATTGCACTTCAGAGATTAATGAGTAAGATGGCTGGAAATAGCTTAGGCGATGCAGCTACAGGTGAAGCAGCTAATGAAGGTGTAGAAGCACTTCTAGGCTCACTTAAAGGTGGTGACATGTCACAGATCACTGCACTCTTAAGTGGTGGAGCAGGTGGAGACAATTCTGTACTCTCAGGTCTAAAAGGAAAATTAGGAGCAATCCTCGAGGCTAAAGGTATGTCTTCAGAAGAAGCATCAGCTGAATCAGCTAATACTGCACAAGACTTAGTAGCAGGATTGAAAGAAAAGTTTGATTCATCTGCAGAAGAAGATAAAGACTTCGACCTTGGTGCATTAACGGGACTTCTAGGTGGCAACGCAGGAGGAATGTTTAGTGCTGCAAAAAATCTTCTAGGTAAGTAATCTACTTATACAATGTATAAATAAGAAGAGCAACTGCGATTATCGGAGTTGCTCTTCTTTATATTTATTCTTTAAGTTGGAGTATGAATTCTTCTACTTCACTTTCTGGGACAAACTTCAAGGAAGCTGAATTGACACAGTGTCTCTTGCCTGTCGGTTGAGGTCCATCATTAAAGACATGTCCTAAGTGACCTTCACATCGTCCACACATAATCTCTGTCCTTGCGTAACCAAGATTGTAATCTGTGTCTTCTAAGATGTATGATTGGTCAATTGGTGCATAATAACTTGGCCAACCAGTACCTGATTTGAACTTTGTCTGAGAGTCATAGAGAGGCATCTTACATGCGTTGCACACATAGATACCTTCTAACTTATTATCCCAATACTCACCGGTAAATGCCCTTTCAGTTCCCTTCTCCCTGATTACATAATATTCTATCTCATTAAGATCACTCTTCCATTCATCTTCTGATTTCATCACCTGACTCAGGACTACCTCATCACTAATTACAAATGACTTTATTCTGTCTTCACTATTAGACTCTTCTTCATGAGTAATCATCTCACTCTTTTTATTATCAGTTTTATTCTTTGAGAGATGAGTAGCTGGCTTATTACAAGCGATAGCAAAGACAGAAAGCATTGTGATGAGGATTGCAGTATATCTTATCATAATTTAGATTTAAAACAAAGAATGAAATTTTACATGAATACTGATTAGTATACAGTGAGTTAGAGTTATTTGTTCTTTAGTAGAAACTATCTCACAACTTTAAATCGTTGTAAAGGTAGAATAACGGACAAAATTATGTTAGTAAAGGTACTTAAAGCAATATCAAGAAGCACAGGTTTTCTAGCAAAGACAATTGATAAGAGTCAAAAGAAAACCGATGACATCCTCAAAAAGGAATACTTACACAATTTTTCACAATTTGTGATGGAGAAATCAGGTGTTGTTGTAGAGAAGGTAGGCTATGCTGCAGGTAAAATAGAAGAAATTCTCGATGATGTCAAGCCAAAAAAGTAAATAGTGATTACTTCTTCTCAGTGAGCTTAGATTGATTCCACAAATCATCCATCTCATCAAGTGTCATGGTTTCTAAACTCTTTGGAGCATTTGCTTCTATATATTCAAAACGTCTTTTGAATTTTCGATTCGTCTTTTCGAGAGCGGTTTCAGGATCAACATTGAGAAATCGTCCATAATTAATTAAAGCAAACAGTAAGTCTCCATACTCTTCTTCCATATGTGCTTGATCACCTGATTCTCTAGCCTCTTCTAATTCTAAAAATTCTTCTTTTACTTTCTCTAAGACTTGATCAGTCGTATCCCACTCAAAGCCTACTTGAGCTGTTTTTTCTTGCATCCGATAGCCTTTGATCAGTGCTGGGAGTGATTTAGGGACACCACTAAGTACCGACTTTTTACCTTCTTGTAATTTAAGTTGTTCCCAGTTTTTTTTGACTTCAGCTTCGTCCTTTACCATCACATCACCATAGATGTGAGGATGTCTTACGATAAGTTTTTCGCAGACAGCATGAATTGCATCACTAATATCAAATGCATTTTGCTCTGAAGCGATTTTAGCATAAAATACTAAATGGAGCATCACATCACCAAGTTCTTCCTTGATATCATCTAAGTTTTCATCTAGAATTGCATCTGCGAGTTCATAGACCTCTTCAAGAGTGAGATTTCTTAAAGACTGCATTGTTTGTTTCTTATCCCAAGGGCATTTTTCCCTTAGGTCATCCATAATACCAAGTAGTCTATCGAAAGCTTCAGAACTCTTTGACATAAGTAGAACTAATTTAGTGTAATTTTGTAATATCTAATCTTACAAAAATATAATTTATGAATCAATTCTTGTATACACTAGTCATTATATTCGGAGTATTCGCGATTTCATTTGTGCTAATTAACCTACGACACGTTGTGACAGGTAAAGAATTCAGAGGGACATGCGCAAGTAATAATCCTATGCTTAAGGATCAAATGGGTGATTGTAATGTTTGCGGAAAAACACCTGAACAAGATTGTCAAATGCCAGATGTCGATAAATCTATTACTACTTAAGCAATCTACTACGTTGGAGTATAGAAAATGATGCTATAATAACTAAAGTTATGAGTAGAATTCCAGTAATAATCATCGGTAGGTTGTTGAATTTCTGCTAATATCTGCAATTATTTTGATTTCATGTCTCTAGCAAGACTTATTTAACACATATTACATCTCAATATCTTTAATTGATTCATTTTATGCGATTTATATATTTAATATTTACTTTTTTTCTTATCACCTGCTCTTTTTCTGGACTTAAAGCACAGAAACCTGTACAGTACAACTCTAGTGAAACCTATGTTGCTCTAGAGAAACTCAATACGTTACTGTCAGTATTATACGTCGCAGCCCATCCTGACGATGAAAATCAAAGAATTATATCATATTGTGCTAACACACTTCATGCCAACACTGCGTACTTATCTCTAACCCGAGGTGATGGTGGACAGAACTTAATTGGGACTGAAATTGGTCCTCTGTTAGGCGTATTGCGTTCTGAAGAACTCTTAGGGGCTAGATCTATCGACGGTGGACAGCAGTACTTTACTCGAGCAATCGACTTTGGGTATAGCAAGCACCCAGACGAGACTTTTGAATTTTGGAATAAAGATCAGGTGACAAGTGATGTGGTGAGAGTGATTAGACAGCATCGTCCAGATATCATCATCAATAGATTTGACCATAGATCACCAGGTAAGACTCATGGTCATCATACTGCATCAGCGATGTTGGGATTAGAAGCATTTGACTTATCAAATGATGCAAGTCAATTTCCAAACCAATTAAGCAAGTTAGCAGTATGGCAACCGTCTAAGATCTACTTCAATACCTCATGGTGGTTCTATGGAAGTAGAGAGAAATTTGCTGAAGCTGACAAGACTAACCTCACCTCTGTAGATATTGGGGGTTACTATCCACTCCTAGGTAAATCAAATAATGAAATCGCAGCCTATGCAAGATCAATGCACAAGTGTCAGGGATTTGGTAGCGGCACATCGAGATCAAGTAGACAGGAATATCTTGAGCTTATTAAAACTGCTAACCCAGAACTTACTAAAGATTTGACACAAGGGATCAACACAACTTGGACAAGAGTAAAGAATGGTGAACCTGTCGGTCAATTGCTTACAAGTATAATAGAGAATTATGATTTTAGAAATCCAACCGCATCTCTTAATGATCTTGTACAACTCTATACCTTGATTGAGAAAACAGATGATGAATATTGGAAGGCAGTAAAACTTGAAGAACTCCAAGATATCATTCAGAGTGTTACAGGACTCTACTTAGAGGCAACTACTGAGACACAAATCGCAACATCAACCGATAGTATTGAAATCAAAATAGAAGCAACGAACAGAAGCGAGCAGCCAATTGAACTAACTAGCTATCAGCTATCTAATCAATCACCGAGTGTCAGTACTGCAGTAGACTTAGGTCCTGCACAAGAGAATATCTGGTATGAGTCTGTCGTGTTAGACCAAAAAGAAAGCAATCACTATTGGTTAAATGACAAGTCTGAATATGGAACATACTATGCTGAAGAAGATCAAATAGGAAAACCTAAAAACTCTCCACATCTCACAGTTGATTTTGTAGTAACTATTCTGAATCAACCGATGACATTCAGTAGACCAGTGATGTCTATGGACGTATTTCCTGACAAGGGAGAAGTATACAATCCTCTTGCCTTATCTCCACCAGCATCTGTGAGTCTAGTTGACGATGTCTACATTTTTGCTGACAATAAGACTCAAGAGATAGCAGTGAATGTAGAATCAATGACTGACGGACTACAAGGTAATCTTACCCTTCAATTGGATAAAGGATGGAAAGTGAATCCATCCAATGTTTCCATAGATATCAAAAAGAAGAGCCAAAGTCAACGTATCATATTTGAGGTGACACCACCTAATATACAATCTAAGTCTTCACTTACGCCTACTCTGACAGTTGGAAATCAAGTAATCACTACTCAAGTTAGTAAGGTTAATTATGATCACATCCCAAATCAAGTTGTAATTCATGAAGCAAAAGCAAATGCCGTGAAACTGGATATCAAAACCCTTGGTAATAAAAAGGTCGCCTATCTCATGGGTGCGGGAGACCAAGTACCTGATTGCTTAGAATATATTGGATATACTGTAGAGATACTAGACCTAGATCAA
>Ga0114957_1001043_pt1 | contig 32670 bp, 20 predicted proteins | sample BantaG_FD_87175 | JGI IMG/M metagenome (GOLD analysis project Ga0114957, IMG submission 87175) | Marine algal microbial communities from Bantry Bay, Ireland - BantryBay_4 metaG | ecosystem: Host-associated > Algae > Red algae > Unclassified | place: Bantry Bay, Ireland | collected 2014-11-21
CTACAAAAAGTCTATTTAAGGAGATACAGAAATCTGTTATAGAAAGGATATATAAGAACTAAGAATTACTCACTTAGGTGACTTATGATTTTGCAAGGATTGCCACCTACAATTATATCATCAGGAACATCTTTAGTAACGACACTTCCAGCAGCAACAACAATCCTATCTCCGAAAGTCACACCAGGACATACAACTGCATGACCACCTACCCACACATCTTCTCCGATCGTTATCGGTTTAGCAAATTCTAGTCCGGTAGCTCTCTCTATATGGTTAATCGGATGAGTGGCTGTATATATCTGTACGCTCGGGCCGAACATCGATCTGGAACCTATCTTGACTTCCATTACATCTAATATCACACAATTAAAATTAAAGTATACATCCTCTCCGATAGTAATATTACTACCATAGTCACAGTAGAATGGCGCTTGGATATTTAGATTACTTCCTTGATTGGGAATCAATTTTTGTAGAATATTCTTAAGTTTATTCGGATCGCCTTCATGGCATTCATTATAAGTTCTGATGAGTTTTCTTGCATGGAGTCTATCTTCAGTAAGCTCTGTGTCAGTAGCGTCATATAATTCCCCAGAAAGCATTTTTTGTTTTTCTGTTTTCATAAATATTTAAATTTGTATTGATCTAATTACAGTTTAATATAGATGTAGAAACAAGCAAATCCTATTAAAAAAAGTATACCTGCATAACTTAATATTCGCATCCATAATGGTGGCACTGCTTCTCTGCCTACATACCTTTCTTGTACTAATATCAGATTGACAATAGCTACAAATGGTGCTATCAGAAATGAAATAGTAGTGGCTAAGTCAATAAGTACTTTGAAATGTTTGAGAAATAATGCAATAATCACAAATGATCCAACAGCTAATACGAGGAGAGAAATATTGTATGCTTTAGAGTTATTAAGTGCTTCGTCGGCTCTGGACTCTGATAGAAATAATAACTCACTTGTCCGCTCTATAGCACGGGCATAACCATCAAAAACAGTAATACTTGTACTAAACATAATAGAGAATGCGGAGGCAGAGATAATGATATAACTCCAGTCTCCTATGGTCTCCGTATATAGTGTAACGACTCGACTTGCAAATTGTCCAGAACCTGCGGGCATAGAGACACCGGTGCCATATACAAAGTAAGCGCCCATAGTCAGAAAGCAAATCGATAACCCAGCTGCTAAGAAATATCCCAGATTGAACTCACTGATGGTTTCTTTTAAGGAAGGCTTGTATCCGCTGGTTTTTATTTTTTCGATTGTCCAGAGACTATTCCATGTACAAAGGTCGAGTGCAGTAGGCATCCATCCCATGAGAGCGATAACAAATAGAATACCGACCTCATCAAAAACTTCTGGCGGTACAAAATTGTCAATTTGCTCAGCTGGTCCATGTAGCAAAGTCAGTACAAATGCTAATACGGTAGAGAGTAATAACACCACACCGATTATCTTGATCAGATTATCCAGAATATTAAACTTTCCGATAAGTAATACTCCACAGCAGACTACAAATAATAATAAAGTAGGGAAGAGTTGGAATGAAGGCCATATGGCAGATAGATTAAGTAAATTATCTAAGAAACCAACAGTAACAAATCCCACCGCCGACATAACAAAAAACATAGAGCAAATTGTCACTAAGAAATATATCCATAATATGGGTCTTCCTAATCTCTTGTACCCATCGATGAGACTCTCACCAGTAGCACTTGCATACCGAGATCCATACTCAAAAAATGGATACTTAAATAAATTGGCTGCTATAATAATTCCTAATAGAGCAAAACCATAATTAGCACCAGCTCTTGTGCTTTGTACAAGATGAGATACCCCGATGGCTGTACTGGCGAATAAGATGCCTGGACCTAATACTTTATTGATTCTGTCAAAAGACATGTGCTATAATCGACTAATGATCTGTCCAATATAGCAAAATTAGAGAGAATCAATATCGATGTCGAATGTCGCATGATTATTTTCTGAAAATTGTGATCTTATATGATGATAACATTGTGATAGAACTGGGTTATCGATAGTTATACAGGAGATCTAAACTCTGTTCAAATCATAGTATAGAAAGAATAAAATCTTTTTTCAAGTAAGGAGTTCTTTATTATATGTATTAATGTATGCGAGATGGAATTACTCATTAGTCTGTACTTTGTACTAAAAATTACTCACTTGTTGCGCTGTGGGTATATTGATAAGAGCTTTTGCGTATATCAGTTTTCTCTATTATAATTTACAATATCTTAAGCGAACTTTCTATATTTTTATTAGATATCATGTGATGGAATAAGTTATTTAAATCTAAATTCACAACAAATTAAGAAAACTCGATTCAGATGTCAGTTGTATCAAAATCTACATTTAAATTTCTAAGGGATATAGAGAAAAACAATAATCGTGAATGGTTCAAAGAAAACAAACCACGATACGATGAAGCGAATAGTGAGATGAAAGGCTTACTAGAAAGCATAGGAGAATCTCTTAGTAAATTCGATGAGATAGAGAAGAAGAAGCTCTTCCGCATCTATAGAGATGTTAGATTCTCTAAAGATAAGACGCCTTACTCGGCTAACTTCAGGATGTCATTAAGTCGTGCTGGCGCATACAGGCGAGGGGGTTACTATATCCGAATTGCTCCTGGAGGCCAGTCGATGGTAGGTGGTGGTTTTTATAATCCTAATCCTGCTGATCTTAAGCTAATAAGGAATAATATAGCAGCGGATGACAAGCCTATAAGAAAAATCATCAATAGTAAAAAATTCAAGTCGACCTTCGGAGAGCTTATGGGTGATCAAGTGAAAACAGCTCCCAAAGGATTTGCCAAGGATCACCCTGCAATAGACTTACTCAGATACAAGTCGATGTATGTATTCCATACATTTACAGATAAGGAAGTTTTGGCAGATACTTTCCTTAAGGACGTAACTAAGGTATATAAGGATATACAAATATTCTTCGGGTATATGACAGATATTTTGACACACGATATGGATGGAGTGCCGCTGTATGGTTAGTGAATTTTACTTTTTTGGGCATGTCCTTCGGAGAAGAGAAGTCTCCTGAGTAATAATAAGTCCTTATTCTGTTTTCACAAACTTAGCAACATAGTTTAGCTTTTCAGTTCTCAGTGTTATAAGATACATGCCAGACTCTAAGAGGCTTATATCCATATCTAAGTGTGATACAAAATCTGTATTTCCGACAAGTATTGTGCTGCCAGAGATATCTGATATTCTGTAGCGATATCTACCGCTATCGGGAAGTACGACCTGCAATATATCTACAGTTGGATTAGGATATACGGTTAGGAGGTGATAATCTTTTATATCGTCTACATTGCTTAGACCCCATATAGTATCACACGGATAATCATTGAAATTATACTGCAATGTATCATTCTCGAAGCATCTAAGTTGTCCGATATAATTTCCCTGTTCACCACATATTAATGCTCCTAATTCCCAATCATGTGTATTATGTGTATAGCCTTCGAAAAATCCAATATTAGATAAGACAGGTCGAGTCTCTTGGTTGTTAGTGTACTGCATTTTTCTAATAGAACCGTCAGGCATCACATAATTCACAACACTGTCTATTCTTATTGTATAGCTTTGGGAAACTAATGAATCATAATCAAATTCAGGATCACATATCGGTCTATAGTCAGTCATATATCTGTCTGTTGCGTCAAAATCATATAGTAATTGTAGAATCTGATTATTGGGATCATAATTATAGACTCGACCGTCTATGTAATGGAAATACCTAATGCCCGTAAATGTGGGATTGCTGTCTACCACATATAACTTAAGACCATCCATCGTGACTGTATCTACTATCTCATTTGTTACGAATGATGTTATACGCTCATTGGGTCTTAGTTCATAAGTCCATTTAGTCCCTATGTCCCATACTATATCTGATTGTCCAGACTTAAGGTTACACCCAGGTGGAGGCGTTTCGAGTTGACGATCGGTTACATATTCGATATTTTCATTTTCGTAGCACTGCAAGCCGCCAAAACAGCCATCTGCAACATAGAAGAAATAATCTCCAGAGATACCTTGATCGGTACTTCCAATATTTTCTATATATATTACTGGAGAAGGGAAAAGAAATGAATCAGTAAAAGTATCTGCTGTGAAAAACTTTCTTTCCTGAGATTCTATCTCTCTAATTTCTACTTCGGTTATATATGCTATACTTTCTGTGGGCCCGTTAACAGGATTCAAATTAAATGTGGAGGAAAAATTACCTCTATTAATAGGATCATAGAAAATAACTGTGTCACCGATCTCTGCATTAAAATCGTACAGCAAATAGAAAGTACTGTCTTCTAAGAAATACACTTGATTCATATTTTCCCAAACGATCAGGCTATCCGATGATTTTACAAAAATAGGATCTATATCACTCGAGTTGTAATTGTAGATCACTGAGCAATCTTTTCCATCTATATCGACCTCACGCTCTACAATGTATTGCTTATGATTACCTTGGCAATCTATCTCATGCCCTTCGTAAGTCCATACGGCACCCATCGGAGCATATTGTTTCTGAGCAATGATAACTGTGGGTAAAATCAACAAAACAAATATTATGATACGCATGTCAATGTTTTTAATTAACTGGAACTTTATTGGAAGTTACAAGAAGTTTTTTGTAGACCAGTAATTTTATTAAGGAGGTGTCGCGACATACATATCGTTACCGAGACTTAATAATTATTATATAGACAACATAAGCTTCGTAAATTTTAAATTTTCACAAAAGTCTTAATAGTTAGTCCGTTTTTAAAATAGCACATCGCTTGGTAGCGACCTTTAGGAAGATGATCTATCTGTAGAGTTGATTGACCTTTTTCTAAATATACTAATTGTCCTAAATGATCGTATATGTGTACTTGTTCTATATCTTCTGAACTAATTATATTGATTTCTGATTCACTTGGGTTAGGGTATATGGATATTGTCTCATTATCAATATTATCAGAAGTAGAACTTGTTCCTATCATAGTGCATGTATTGGTCATCACAGGAGTGCCAGAAAATGTATTTCCATTCATAGATAGTTCGCTTGTGGAGATGGCCCAGTTAAGAGACATATTATTATCCATGACAGGATCACATAACTCTATGGCTTGACCAGGTTGTGGATTTACAAATCCTCTGTCTTCATCTATGTCTAAGGTGACTATTGGTGTACCATTAGGGTTTTTCAATGTCAGATTAGGATCTAAAGATATCTTATTAGTAGTCCCCCAACCTGTCATAATAATACCATAATCAAAAAGACCAATAGGATTATTTCCGATGAGGTAATAATCTCCTGGGCCGATTTGCACATTAGTGAGAGATCGGATATTGATATCTCCTTCCAGGCACCAACTGGTCAGATTGATCGTTTCTGAGCCATGATTATATAGTTCTATATATTGGAGTTCCGTGTCCCAATCTGGTGATTCATACATGATCTCATTGATGGCTATGCTCATGTAATCTCTGAGTTGACAGACTGCAAGATTAGGATGTCCAGGTGATCCTGTCAGTCGAGCAAAATTGATAATAACGCTGGTAAATCCTTGTGATAGATTCCAGTTAGTCGGTATCTGCGGATCACTATTGTAATCGCATAATTCTATGGATGAGCCTCTGATACTTGTAGTAAAAGGTCATAATCCTTCGGAGCTATAAGTTACTGTAATGACGGTGTCACCAACATTATTAATGATACCGACTTCTTCCCCAGTATTACTGAGTGCACCGCTATTCCACTGATATCCATTAACTCCAAAATTATTAAATAGCGCTGCACTATTCTTACACACAACTATAAAACTGTCAGGCTCAAGTAAGGGGATAGAATCAAAAATATAATTAACACCTACCAAAGAGTAGTCAGATAAATCGATTGCAGTATCTGTGTTATTATAGATCTCAATGTACTCTAAGGAATCAGCACCATCTTCAGGAGGATTATACATAATCTCAGATATCACCTGAGCATAAGTAAGAGTAGATAAGCAAATAATTATAGGAATAAGTAGATGTTTTATGTAGTTAGTCTATTTCATTTCTGATAAGTTCTAAGCTAAGTATATCGATTGAGCAGAACAGCGAATCCTTAATTTAACTTAATGTAATATGTAATGAAAAGAAAAGATACAAAAGGAAAAACAAATTCCTTAAAAAAGAGCCAATATTAGATCTACACCAAAAATATGTTTCCCAACAAAAACCGCAATACCAAATACCAAAAACCAAATACCAAATACCAAATACCGAATACCGAATACCGAATACCGCAATACCGCAACACCGTAACACCGCAACACCGCAATACCGCAACACCGCAACACCGCAATACCGCAAAACCGCAACTCCTACCCCAGGTACTTACCCACAATAGGCATACGCCGACCCATCCCAAAAGCCTTAGAAGAAACTCTGAGAACAGGAGCCGTCTGATAACGCTTAAATTCATTTCGATTCACCATTCTGAGGATTCTTTCTACGAGTTCTTTGTCATGACCCATGGCGATAATTTCTTTAGGCCCTTTTCTATTTTCTATGTACTCTAATAATATTTCATCTAAGATGTCATAATCAGGTAAGCTGTCAGAATCTTTCTGATCAGGACGGAGCTCTGCTGATGGAGGTTTGGTGATAGAGTTCTCTGGGATAACTTCTCCATCTTTATTGATGTATCTGGCAAGCTCAAAAACTTGTGTCTTGTAGACATCACCTAAGACTGATATGCCACCTGCAAGATCTCCGTAGAGCGTACCATAGCCAACTGCCATCTCACTCTTGTTAGAAGTATTGAGCAAGATATTGCCAAATTTATTAGAGAAAGACATGAGTAGGGTACCTCGAACACGTGCCTGTATATTTTCTTCTGTCACGTTAAATGGCAGTCCCTCGAAGTGTGAAGACAATTTTCCCATGAATGCATCGAAGACATCCTCGATTTTTATGATGTCATATTGAATTCCAAGATTTTCTGCAAGTGCTTTGGCATCATTGACCGAGTGGTCCGAGGAGAACTGTGACGGCATAAGAAGCACTCTGACATTTTCTTTACCTAATGCACGCTGAGCCAGTACAGCAGTCACCGCTGAATCGATACCACCTGATAATCCAAGTATAGCTTTGGTAAATCCTAATTTCTTAAAGTAATCCTTGATACCACAGACGATGGCATCATGTATTTCGAGGATATTATTTTTTTCTTGTTCGCTATGTTTTTTTCCTTCTTTGACTTCATCGAGATCGAAGACTTCTAACGTCTCCTCGAAGTATGGCATCTCCCTATGGATAACACCATTAGGTGACATGACAATAGAACCGCCATCGAATATCAATTCTGTCTGTGCACCTACATTATTACTATAGAATAGTGGAATCTTATATCTGTCCACATTCTCCTTACATATTGCCAGTCTTGCTTCTGCATGATTATATGAAAAGGGAGATGCGGATACATTGATAATAAAATCTGGTTTTTCTTTAATTAATATATCGAGTGGACAAGTTTTGTAAAGTGGATTCTCGTTTCCGATGTTCCATATGTCCTCGCATACCGTTAGCGCTATACGGTGACCTTTGTATTCTAATGTGCTAAACTTAGTTCCAGGTTCAAAGTATCTATACTCATCGAAGACATCATAAGTAGGCAGTAATGCTTTATGCTGTACATGCTGTGTCTCACCATCTGCAAAAAAGTAGACAGAGTTATATAAATCTTTACCTTCTGGGACTGGATTTATTGTCGGAGCACCTATGACTATGGCTATGTCTTTAGACGCTTCTCGGATAGGTTGCAATGCTCGCTCTGCTTGCTGTAGAAAATCATCGAATTCTAAGAAGTCTCGTGGAGGATATCCGCAAGTTGCTAATTCTCCGAAGATGACTATATCTGCTCCTTTACAAGAAGCTTCGCTGACTCGACTTAAGATGGTCTTAAGGTTACCTTCGAAATCTCCAATAAGATAATTAATCTGTGCTATGGCTATCTTCATTCTTGTATAAAAATTTAGTAAAAAGCTATAATCGGTCTATGTTTAATGACTGACCATCTCTTTTAGAGTTTTAATCATATTTATATATGAATGATTCATTCATATATCAGTTACTTCAAAATTAAAATAGATTAAGCGAAGTATCAGCTTAGCACCAAACAAATTATCTTTATCTTCGACCCAGTTATGAGTTTCGTAGTATCCGCAAGAAAATATAGACCCCAGAATTTTGATGAAGTCATCGGACAAGATCATGTAGCACAGACACTTAAGCGTGCCATGGAGAATGACCAGTTGGCTCATGCCTTCTTGTTTGCTGGTCCCAGAGGTGTCGGTAAGACTACCAGTGCCAGGATATTGGCTAAGGTCCTTAATTGCGAGAACTTACAAGATGGATATAAGGCATGTGGTGAGTGTAAATCTTGTAAAGCATTCTTAGATAATGCATCATTTAATATATTCGAGCTCGATGCAGCATCTAATAATAGTGTAGAGCACATTCGTGCACTTAATGAGCAGGTTAGATTCCAGCCTCAGCAGGGGGCATATAAGATATATATCATAGATGAGGTACATATGCTGTCTCAGGCTGCATTTAATGCATTCCTTAAGACTCTAGAGGAGCCGCCACCTTATGCTAAGTTTATATTAGCGACTACGGAGAAACATAAGATAATACCTACTATATTATCAAGATGTCAGATTTTTGATTTCAAAAGAATACAGATAGGAGATATCGTATCGCAGCTTAAGGAAATCGTAGAGAAAGAAGAAAGAAAAATAGATGATGATGCATTGCACTTAGTCGCTCAGAAAGCTGATGGAGCGATGCGAGATGCACTATCGATCTATGACAAAATCATCAGTAGTGTCGACGGCGACATTAGCTACAAAGATGTAGCTGATAATCTTAATGTCTTAGATTATGATTACTACTTCAGAATGGCTGATGCGATGATCAAAGAAGATGTCACAGAGGCAATGATGATTAATAATGAGATCATCAAACAGGGATTTGAGTCGGAGCAATTTATACTTGGACTGATGACACATCTTAGAGATCTAATGATGGTAAAGGATGTCAGGACGGCAAGTATTCTCGATATTGCAGAAAGCTTAAAGTCCAGATATGAGCAACAAGCATTACTCGCTAGCAACTCATTTCTACTATCTGCACTCTCCTTACTTAATGAGGTAGATATTAATCTGCCAAGATCGCAGAATAAGAGACTCAGTGTAGAAATTGCCCTTAGTAAAATATGTTACCTCAATAGGCTCATCGATAAAAAAAAAACTGAATTAGCAAAACCTAAATCAGAGGCTAAAACAATAGCTACACCTGCGATAAAAGCAGATGCAACAACCAGTAACTCTAAAAATGAGACGGATCAAGTATCTGATAATCAGTCAGATAAGCGAACTGATCGAAAAAATGATATCAGTATTCCAAGTCCTGAGAAAAGCAAAGAAAGTCAACTTAAGGCAGAGGAAAAGCAAGATTCCGAAACCAAGCCGATTGTTAGTGAGAGTATCCAAAAGTCATCGAAGCCATTACAAACTAACGTAGGAACAGATGACAACACCTCAGCAAATAAGCCCATGTCTAAGGGGCCAAAAACGCCGACAATATCCACTGATATAAACTTGCTTCTGAATGGTGGACTCGCTGGACAGAAAGCTAAGAAAGTGCAGATGCCGCTTACACTTGAGGGGCTACAATCATTGTTTGATAATTATAAAGAGAAGACAACTTCTCCATCTGTGAAAACAGCCATACAGAATATAAAGATTGAAATAGCAAAGACGGATATACGGATACTTTCTCCTACTCAGATATATTTAGACTTCATAAGACAGGAATCTGCACTCGTAGAATTGTTACATGAGAATTACTCTAATAGCTATGATAAGATTATATATAGAGTGTCAGAAAGCACCTTCCCTGATTATAAGCCACCCAAAAAACCTCAGCACTTGTCAACTATTGAGAAGTACGATATGTTATCTAAGAAAAATCCACATTTTAATAAATTAGTGGAGGAGTTCAATTTAAAGCTTACAAATCATTAATTTAGTAGGAATTCAAACATTCGAATGGACGATAAATCACTTTGGTTTTTAGAGAATATAGATGTCGGAGGAATATTCTGCCCCAATAAGGTAGGTGATCAGATTAATGATGGTCAGATGAAGGAATTTAAAAAAGATGATTATATCTATCTTCCAGATGAGGAAAGTGATAAGATATTTTTTATCAACGAAGGCAGAATCAAGATTGGTTCTTACGCTGACAACGGCAAAGAAATCACTAAAGCTATACTGTCTAAAGGTGAAGTATTCGGCGAGTTATCCATGATAGGAGAGGAAAAGAGAAGAGACTATGCCATAGCTGTAGAAGATACAAAAGTATGTGCTGTAAGTACTAATCAGATGAAGCTCCTCATAAAAGATCACAGTAAGTTAAGCTTATTCTTCATGAAAATGATGGGCAGCAAGGTGATAGAAATGGAGAATAGATTAGAGTCACTTGTATTCAAAGATTCAAGATCTCGTATCGTAGAATATCTCACAGAGATGGTCGATAAGCGAGGACAGAGAGTAGGGTATGAGTGGGTAGTCAGAAATTTCATTACACATCAGGAAATCGCTAACCTAACAGCAACCTCCAGACAGACAGTCACTACAGTGCTTAATGAACTGAGAACTAACGAGATCATAACATTTAATAGGAAGAGACTACTCATCAGAGATATGGATCGGTTAAAAGCAGAAGTAAAATAATTGTTATATAGACTATTTATTAAGCCTATTGCATTTCTCATAGATCCTGAGAAAGCTCATCATCTGACAGTCAGCAGTTTTAGAACATTGTTAGCTATTCCTATTGTCAATCATCTTATCCAGAGTTACTTTAGAGTAGATCACCCTTCCTTAGAAAGGGAGGTTTTTGGTATCAAGTTTCCTAACCCAGTAGGCCTTGCCGCAGGCTTTGATAAAGATGGAAAGTACTATGATGTGATGAGTCACTTAGGGTTCGGATTCGTAGAGATCGGCACCGTCACCCCTAAGCCTCAAGATGGCAACCCTAAGCAGCGATTATTTAGGTTGCCACAGGACAAAGGTCTGATAAATAGAATGGGGTTCAATAACGAAGGGGTAGAAGCGATGATCTATCGTATCAGAGATCGTAAAATCAAAAATATAGTCATAGGTGGTAACATCGGTAAGAACAAAGTGACACCTAATGAGCAGGCGATAGATGATTATGATTATTGCTTTACTAAATTATATCCGTATGTAGATTATTTTGTTGTAAATGTCAGCTCACCTAATACGCCTGGTCTCAGATCCCTACAAGACAAGAAGCCTCTCACCCAATTATTAGCACATGTAATCCAGCGTAGAGATAAGCAATCCCAATGGAAGCCTGTCCTACTTAAGATATCACCAGATCTAAATGATAGCCAGCTGGATGATGTATTGTCGATATTCTCAGAGATAAAAGTAGACGGGATCATCGCCACCAATACAACCATCTCTAGAGAGGGCCTACAAACTTCAGGAAGAGACATAGAATCCGTAGGTAATGGAGGGCTCAGTGGCTTACCACTGCATAATAGATCCGTAGAAGTTGTAAGATATATCCGCAAGCATAATGCGACTCTACCTATCATCGGAGTAGGTGGTATTACTAATGCTCAGCAAGCCCAGAATATGTTAGATGCTGGTGCTGATCTAATCCAAGTATATTCCGGAATGGTCTACTCTGGACCGTCTCTTATTAAGAATATCAAAAAAAGTTTGATTAAAGACTAAATTTTATTGTGCCTCTGAGCATTATTTTATCTAAAGCTTTTGGGTATTTTTTAGATGGTAGTAAGCCATAGATTGTATACATTTTATATATGTGACATCCGAAGTCTATTTACTATCAAGATGTTACAAGTTATAAAAAAAACACATAAGCTTCTTGGCTTAGAATCACAGTTACTGCACAGCACATATCATATAATAAATAAATCATATGGTATCAATTTTGGCTTATGTAGATTAGAAAATAAAACGCTATTTTCGAATTACTCATACTTTAATAACCAAAATTCGATGTAACGATGATCCACGAAGAACAGAACCTTCTTAAAGATTTACGTTTCTGGATTGTTGCCGTATTCTCAGTAACCCTAATGATTTTTTTAATCAATAGTTATCCGGGATAAGGTTTCATTACATAACTGATCAAAAAGTCATATGTCTTACTCGGACATGTGGCTTTTTTTTATGCAAGTAGGTGGAATATTCAGAAATAAGAATTTATAATCCCAGAGGGATTACATTATGTTCAGCCCTGCAAGAATTGCAGGGATTAGATATAAAGTCTGAGGGGATTTGGCTTGATTTTTACAAAAATCATGACAAATCTGATAGGCATGTGTCACCCTGATTGGCTGTATTTATCCAAATACTGAGTAATAGATTTAATTTATAATATCGCAATAAATTGAATCTAAGCAACTTAGGTTACTTCTGAACATCCTTAGGTGAGTCGTGATATAGAATGGTTCTCGATATTATACCATTACTAAAAAACCATCTCTACGACAGCTTTATCTACTTTTCCTTTTAGCGGAGGGTTATTTTTTGTGAGTTTGACTTTTCCGCCAGTCACGTTATCTAGTTCCTTGATCTTTGTGATGATACAATAGGCAACTGTTTCGATGAGTTTTTTTGTGTTACCCATTTCTTCTTTGACTATATCGTATACGTCCTCATAATTAACAGTATCGTATATATTGTCTTCCATCGAGTCAAAACTCTTAAGTTCTACGTAGACATCACAAGAGAAATCGTTGCCACGCTTCCTTTCTTCATCATAGAAGCCATGATAGGCTCGGAATTGTAGTCCTTCTATAGATACCGTTGTTTTCATGCTAATAGTTTTACTTTTCTTTGTGTGGTTGTTTTACAAAGCGAAAGTAATGAAATAGATAAAAGAATAATCATCATTAGAAGGGGTATATTCTATACGATGTAAATTGTAAGCACGAATATTTCTACATATATAATATAGATTACAATTAATACAATTCTAATTTTGAAGGTTTCGGATAAGCATATAAGTATCTGATATTATTAAGTTAAAGTTGTATAAATGTCAGCCGATCAGCTCCGGAGATTCTAATAATTTAAAAAACTGATCCAGCTTAGGAGTTATGATTATTTCTGTTCTACGGTTTTGACTTCTTCCTTTGGAGCTTTCGTTATCAGTCTTAGGTATGTATTCTGCTCTACCTGCTGCTGTCATCTTAGCTGGATCTACATCGAATTTATTCTGCAATACTCTTGCGACGGCTGTTGCTCTATTGACACTTAGATCCCAATTGTCTTTGTGATTATTATTAGCGATAGGTACGTTATCGGTATGTCCTTCTATTAAGATATCTACATCTTCGTTATCATTGATAATCTGAGCAACTTTCTGTAAGACATTGTATGCTTTCTGATTCACCTGAGCACTCGCAGTACGGAATAGCATCTTATCAGAGAGTGATACCATGACGGCACTGCCTTTGACAATTATTTCTACATCCGAATCATCGATATCATACAGTGATCGCTTGAGGTTCTGAGCGAGCATCTCATTGATAGAATCTTTACGTTCTATCTCATCCGAAAGCTTATCGATGTAGTCGAACTGCTTATTGAGGGTAGAAATAGATCCTCTGATACTTTCGGCATCACTTTTATTGATAATGGATAAGTCTTCCATTCTATCCAGTAGATTTTCATTAGATACTTGTAAGTGTTCCAGTTGTTCTTCTAACTGATCTATCTGATCACTTTTGTCTGCGAGTTGTTTTTCGAGCAACTTTTTCTGAGGACCATTGCAAGCAGTCATTAAGCAAATAATTGTATAAAGACATAATAATTTAGTAGTCATGTGGCGTATCATTTAGCTGTAATAAAGCTATGGATAGATAGGCCTCTATCACAGAGGGTTTGTCCTATATTATTTCTAAGGGTTTACACCAGTATGATCTTTTTAAGAGTATTGCTCTTTATTTCTCTAAACCATATGTATATATGAAATGTTAGAAGCTCTAAAATAGCCGTAGAGCAAGAAATAATGTCATACATTTGCGGCGAATAAATTATACAATTATGCAAGAGAATGGCGTACATACATCTTCCAAAGTAGATAAGTTCCAGTATCACGATTACTATAATGTAGATGATCTCTTATCTGAGGATCACTTATTAGCCAGAGGGGCAGTTAGAGAATGGGTTAAGAAAGAGGTGTCACCTATTATAGAGGATTATACAGAAAGGGCTGAATGTCCACATCATCTATTCAAGGGACTGGCAGATATAGGTGCATTCGGGCCGAGTCTTCCTATGGAATACGGTGGAGGCGGTATGGATGAGATTGCATATGGTATTATTATGCAAGAATTGGAAAGAGGAGATTCGGGTATCAGAAGTATGGCATCGGTACAGGGATCACTCGTGATGTATCCGATCTATAGATTCGGTAGCGAGGAGCAGAAGCAGAAGTACTTACCTAAGTTAGGCAGCGGAGAATACATTGGTTGTTTTGGTCTGACAGAGCCTGATCACGGGTCTAATCCTAGTGGTATGCTGACAAGCTTTGTAGAAGATGGAGATGATATCATACTGAATGGATCTAAGATGTGGATAACTAATAGTCCGATTGCAGATGTTGCAGTGGTATGGGCTAAGAATCCAGAAGGGAAGATACAGGGCGTCATAGTAGAGAAAGGTATGAAAGGATTCTCAGCTCCAGAGATACATGGGAAGTGGTCATTGAGAGCAAGCATTACAGGAGAGTTAGTATTCGAAGATGTAAGAGTTCCTAAGTCAAATATATTACCAGAGGTCGTAGGACTCAAAGGACCTCTTTCTTGTCTATCAAAAGCAAGATATGGTATTGCATGGGGAGCCATCGGAGCCGCATTAGACTGCTATGATGCTGCATTGAGATATAGTCAAGAGAGAATACAATTCGGTAAACCTATCGGACAATTCCAGCTGACTCAGAAGAAATTAGCTGAGATGATTACTGAGATCACTAAGGCGCAGTTATTAGCATGGAGACTCGGGTCGTTAGCTAACGATGGCAAAGCATCTCCAGCTCAGATATCTATGGCTAAGCGTAACAATGTGCACATGGCATTAGAAATCGCAAGAGAAGCCAGACAGATACACGGTGGTATGGGTATCACGAACGAGTACCCGATTATGCGACATATGATGAATCTTGAGACAGTTTTGACTTATGAGGGTACCCACGATGTACACTTATTAATCACGGGAATGGATGTCACAGGATTTAATGCATTTTCGTAATTAAAAAGGAGCCTCTTATATACTAAGTACTGCTTAGAATTTAGATTATTGTTAACGTGTCATTAGTAGACGCCTTTTGTTAATATTTCAGATATTTGAAATAGCAATTATATGGATTAGATACATTGATCTACATCTATTGTATATGCCATGTCTCACTGATTGATATTTATATAAGACTTAGTAAAGGACATAAAGAAAAGCTTAAAATTACTTATGCTTAAGATAGAGTTAATAAGTCACGATCCATTAAAGTCTGAATGTTTCCAAAACTTAAATAACAGTTAAAATTAAATTTTGTACTCTCTTAAGTCCTTGATACACATATTTTTAAGTAATCCAATTGTAGTGTTTACACCTCTTAATTAGTTATTATTATTGTAATATCCTAAGCAATTAGTTATGAAAATATGTAGATCCTTTCTGATATTTCTCACCGTAGTTCTATTATCTGCGACCTTTGTTAATGGTAAGATAGAAATCATATTATCTAATCTGAAAGACTACTCCACAAAAGCCAACCCGGACAAAATATATGTCCATTCCGATAGATCTACTTACGCTTTAGAGGACACCATATGGCTTAAGACGTATTTAGTAGATGGGATAACTCACATCCCAGAAGCTGCCTCAAAAGTTGTATATATAGAAGTACAAAGTCCAACTGGAAATATCGTTAATTCTCAAAAAGTATATATAGACAATATTGGTGCAGCGAGTGATATAATCATACCTCGCGACTGGCAACCCGGCATATATAATATAAGAGCGTATTCTCAGCATATGCTTAATCAGGATCCTGATTTTTTTTATAATAAAAAAGTAGAAATTGTCGACATTAACAAAGCATATGTTGAAATTTTCGAATCTTCTGTAGAAGCTGAAATAGAAAACGTGACGGTAGAGACAGTACCATTAGATATCAGTTTCTACCCAGAAAGTGGCGAGCTGATCGCCAGCATAGATTGTAAGGTAGCTATAAAAATAAAGGGGGGTCAAGCAGAAGGCCTGAATGGAACTATACAGACTAAAAATGGAGGTACCGTTGCACCATTTAAGATTTTTAAATTCGGATTAGGAATCGCTTCATTCATTCCAGAAGTTGGAGAAAGTTATGTGGCACAATTAGATGGGCAGGCACAAACTTACCCATTGCCAGATGTCATGTCTCAGGGCTATACTATGACGACTGTAAGAAAGAATGACGACATCACCCTAATCTTGCAAACTAATATAAGTAATGGATTAGATGGTGGAAAAATAATCGGACACCAGAGAGGTGAGTTACTTTTAGATCAGGACATTGGAGAAGGCATCGGTTCAGATTATAGCTTTAAGTTTTCGATGGCGCCTATTCCGTCAGGAATTGTTACAATGACATTTTTTGATAAGAATGGTATTCCGCATTGTGAGCGATTGTTGTTCGTAGATAATTCTGAGGTTAAGACAGTAATTACATCAGATAAAAGTAGCTACGGCATAAGAGATAAGGTGAGCTTAGAGCTAATGGTAGATGATGAAAGAGAGCCATTGGCATACGACTGTTCTGTTGCAATCGTAGATAATAATAATGTAAATAGCTTCCCACAGGGAAGAAATATAAAAACATGGTTGTTGCTTAATTCGGACCTGCGAGGGAAGATAGAAAATCCTTCATATTTCTTTGAGAAGCATGATGATTACAAAAGAGATTTTCTCTTAGACCTGATTATGATGACAAATGGTTGGCGTAAATTTTCTTGGCGAGAAATGAGTAAGGAAGATGCATATGCAAGCTTAAAACATGGCAGGGAAGACGGTATATATATAGAAGGGTATACCAGTAAGGTATGGAAGAGTAAATCAGGTCTTAAAAGTAACGTGACACTAACTTTTTTAAGTTCTGAATTATTAGAAGACCAGATGGAAACTGATGACGATGGGAAGTTTAGATTTGGTCCCTACATTGTATATGACACGATACAAGCTCTCCTACAAGCAAGAAAATATAAAAATGAAGAACAAGGCAAGCTCGAGGGTAATAGAAATGTAGTCATTCACATAGATGATAATTCTACGACACCCATTACGTCAGTAGATAAAATTCCTACTAATAAAAAATCAATATCATATAGCGAATACGTTAGTAGCAGTAGAACAACACAAGCGCTCAAAGATCAGTATCATACTATGGAAATTATGTTAGATGAAATTGTATTAACAGAAAAACGAGAAACTAAAGAAGACGAAATAGATCAGATAGTGAAAGACAAATCAATCTATGGGGAGCCAAGTAATAGAGTAATACTTAAGGATGTAGATAGGGTGGGTGCTCTTTCAGTTTTTGATTTATTGCGTAGAGTACCGGGCGTAATTGTTAGTGGTACATTCCCTAATCAGATAGTATCTATCAGAGGATTATCCTCTATCAACCTGCCAAATGCACCTCTATTTCTGATAGATGGAATGCAGACTGAGCAAGAGTTCATTTCGCAAATGAATACCAATGATGTCTTATTCATCGATGTTCTCAAAGGAGTAAAAGCTGCTATCTATGGCTCTCGGGCAGCTAATGGTGTAATTGCTATATACACTGGAGCTCCAGATCCGTCTGTCAGTCGTCGTAAGCCGGGAATTATAGATATGAGTATTTCAGGATTTTCAGTTGGCCGGGAGTTTTATTCTCCTGATTATTCCAGAGATGTATCTGAGGTATATACGCCAGACGGACGGACAACCTTATATTGGAATCCTATGGTAGCCTTAGAAAGTAATCGCTCCATGTCTCTGGACTTCTACACTGGTGATAATCCTGGTACTTATCAGATTCAGATAGAAGGTATCGGTAGAGACGGCAGTCTGATTAGCCAAACCGAAGAAATTATCGTACACTAGCATTGTGAATAAGAAAATTGCCTTAGTATTTTTGTTTCTCTTTATAAGTATAATAGGCACCTATGCTCAGACAGATATCGGCTCATGGACTTCTGTTAGTCTCAGAAAGGACAAAGGCCCAATGTCTTATATCCTCAAGCCGATAGTTAGACACAATAAGGACCTAAGCAACTACAGTAATGCTTCTATAGATATCATAGTATCAAGAAAATTAGATAAGAACTGGTCTGTCAAGTTCTTAGAAAGATATTGGTGGTTAGAGAATGGGAATAATCGCAACTTTTGGTTCTTTGATGTTATTCACGGAATTAAACTAAGTGATAAGATAAGACTCAGTCAATATTTTCGTTGGCATGTAGCTCAAGATATTGATTTTGTAGATCCAAACTTTTTAAGATGGCATCCGAGTATTACGATAAAAACAGGTAGTAAGATAAAGCCCTACTTTGGTGCAGAATTATTCTACAGGATAGATGGAATCAATGAGCTGCAGAGGTCACGCCTAAAAATCGGAGCCTCTTATGCAGCAACGGACCATTGGCAGATATCATTAAGAATATGGAAACAAGATCGCATGAATAGTAAGGAGCCGCTCACAGAATATATCTTCCAATTTAATATAGGCTATAAGTTATAGAAGTCATCCAGACATATATTCCCAAGCTGACTGATAAGTTCCTATTTTTTCTATATGCTCTGATAATTTGTAGAATAGAGGATACTGAGAGAGTGTACTCATATCTGCAATGATAACCAGCTTCTTACGAGCACGTGTCATCGCTACATTGAGTCGTCGTTCGTCCTTTAAGAATCCTATTTCTCCCTTATTATTAGACCTGACCAGAGAGATGTATATGACGTCCTTTTCTTGACCTTGGAAGCCATCTATAGAATCGACAGATACATCGTGTGTAGCGAATAGCTTATCCTCTTCTGATTTATTTCTGATATACTTTACCTGTTCTCTATATGGACTTATGACGCCTATAGAATTGTTTTCATACTTAGACGCATCAAGTATAAAGTGTTCTCGTAGTACGAAATACTCACCTTCATTATATCGACTAAGACTTCTCTGATTCATAGTCTCCTCGAATCCGCAGCCACTTGTATCGATCATCATGAGAGGGTCATTGTCATCTTCTAATGTCCATGTATCCACTCCACTTGCAGATTGCAGTTTATTGTCGTAGAACATCTCATTAGAGAAAGACAATATCTTAGCATTCATACGATACTGAGTATCTAATAGATTGCAGTACTTTATACAACTTGATAGCCTGTGCAAGAGGGTTTCTCCGAGACCTAATTCTTCGGCTTTGCGGCTTTTGACAGTAGGAGCCAGCTGCAGATGGTCGCCTGCGAGAATGGTTCGTTCTGCTTTGAGCATGGCATTCCAGCACTCAGGCTCTAAGGCCTGGGAGGCTTCGTCTATGATGAGTGTGGAGTATCGGAGACCACTGATGCTCTTGTGACTGGCACCGATTAGTGTTGTGCAGATGACCTTACTCTGACCGATTAGTTTTTCTACCAGCTTGTCTTCCAGATCTCTTGCCCATTTTCTGAGTTCGCGAGATTCTCGATACATGGCTTTGCGATCCGATCGTTCCTTGTAGCCAAATTGCCGCTTGCGCTTACTGGCAATATTTTTTGCTTCTTCTGCTTCTATTTTCACTTTTTTAATATGTTGCCATTCTGGGTGTGATCTTGCTTTTTCCGATATCGTCAAGTGCACGAGATTATCAGATATTCGGGTGACGTTACCGATTCGCAATGTGGGTATACCTATCGCATCGAGACTATTAGCTAATAGGTCTACGGCATTATTACTAGGAGCACAGACAAGTATCTTAGTTTCCTTATCTGCGATGGCTTGGATAAGTGCTACAAGAGTCGTCGTCTTACCTGTGCCTGGTGGTCCATGTATGATGCTCATAGTTTGCGCTTGTATGCAATCTGTCATAGCTGTGATCTGTGATGCATTAAGATGTGACGGTGTACGGATGTAATCGACGGCGACACTCTCGTCCATCTTACTTTCATTTCTGATCTGTTCTCTTAGGTAGGCGATGTCTGGTTTTTCTGTAGCGATCAGTTGTTTCATTACATTAGTCATAACTCTATAAGGTCGCTCATCGTATGTCATCATAATACCGATATTTCCTTTGAGACTGGACAGTTGGTCTTTAGTAATGATGGATTCGTTAAGCATAATACCGAGCTTATTTCTCCGGACATATGATATGACCGCCTTAGCGGAGAAGGTATCCTCATTGCCCACACGACCGAATATCTGACAAGCCATTCCCGACCTTAATTTATGAGGTGTATCCTGATGCTTACGTCTCTCTACATTGACTTCTATTTGCTCACCTACAGAATAATGATGAGATAATACTTCTACAGGATACCATAGTATTCCAGACTCTATCTTTTCTTTAAGACTTTTGTTTTTTGACAGACTGGTATAGTATTCCTCTTCTTCTTTTCTCTCATGATCGATCGCTTCTATTAATATATGATACCTATCCTCGCTTTCCTCTGACATCTTTTTGTTATTTATTTGGTGTCCGTTTGATACATAATGCGATAATTATCCTTATCAAAAGGACTATTTTTTTTGAAACTTTATAAAATAGATGCGATATTAAGGGAATTAATTAAAAATATGCGATATCCAATTCTTGTCATCTTAGGTTTTAGTCTATTTGCTACTATTTCACTAAGTGGTCAGCAAAGTGTTCTACAAAAATTTCAAGATAATAAGTTGAGGCATATTGATGTACCTACTAAGTCATCTGATTTTTTTAGTGTAAATCATAAGTCTCTTGGACTGAAAGAAGATGACCATATGATACAGGTCAAGAAATGGACAGACAGATCTGGTATTACTCGATACAGATACACCCAATCATATCGTAATCTTCCGGTCATAGGATCAGCTTATACCTTACATTCTAATAATGGTGCCGTATATAAGGCAACTGGTAATTTATTTCCAAATATTGACTTATCGATCACTCCTTTATTTACACAAGAAGAATTAGAAGAAAAAGCCAGCATCATATTAGAATCTTATCTGACGTATCAGAAAGTGATTATGCTATCTAAGGATATCGAATGGCAGAGCAACTACGATCAGTTATGTATCATCGATCAGACTTACCCAGATATATCGGGAAACTATAGATTAGCTCATGCCTATAAGATAACGACTGAGGATTATAATTTTCCAATTAACTACACAGTATATATGGATGCACACACTGGAAAATTCATAGATGCATATACCAATATAAAATGTGGGGATTCTAAAGGGGTTGCCCATACAAGATACTATGGTAAACAAGAAATTAATACAGATTCTATTTCGCCTGACTTATTCTTACTAAGAGACAATACACGAGGGAATGGAGTGATTACATATGATTATGATAATAGAGATGAGCCTGTATCTGATAATGATAATGTATGGGATAATAATAAAGATGGGAATCTGAGTGCTGCAGGGGATGCTCATTATTGTAGCGGTGAGTATTATGATATGATGATGGAATACTTTGATTGGGATGGATTGGATGGAGAAGGAGGAGAATTAATTTCTATAGTTAATGTATTCGATCGATATTATGTTAATGCTTTCTGGGATGGCACATCTACATATTATGGTAATGGAGACTGCCATCGATATGGCCCACTGACAACGCTTACTGTAGTCGGGCACGAGTTTGCTCATGGATGGACAGATTATACTTCGGATCTTGTATATCGTAATGAGTCTGGTGCTCTTAATGAAAGCATCAGTGATATAATAGGTAAGGGCTTAGAATATTATTCTGATATAGAGAATTTCACTTGGAAGATAGGTGACCATATCAGGAAGAATGAGGAGATCAGAATATTCAGATCCATGTCAGATCCCAATGAGAGGAATCATCCAAAGTATTATGCAGGTGATAACTGGAGAACAGGAACTGCAGATAGAGGAGGCGTACATTCTAATAGCGGAGTATTTAATCACTGGTTCTATCTACTTGTAGAAGGAGGTACTGGACAGAATGAAGCGGGGGTATCTTACAACGTAGGTCGTATCGGAATGCGGAGTGCACTAGATGTCGTCTTTCATACCCAGACAGGATATCTGACGCCCAGCTCTAATTATTTTGATTGCATGTATTATACCTTAGAGGTCGCAGAAGAACTATATGGTCAGGAATCTTCAGAGTATGATAGTGTATTAGAAGCATGGAAGGCTGTCGGATTATATCCAGGAATTGACGACTTTGATCTATCAGTATATATTTCTTCTGATGATCCGATTGTGTTGTGCCCTGGAGAAGAAAAGTATGTACAAGTCATTGTGAAGAATAGTGGAACAAAGACTATAGAGTCTGGAATAGGCTTTTCCATTGCCTTCGATCAGAAACTATTGCCTGAGAGAGAAGAGACTGTAATCATAGATCGTAATTTGCCTGTTGGTGATTCTATCATCTATACATTCGATACACCTATTGTTAATGATGTCGATAAGGATGGCACTTTCTATGTATATATTGAGGATATAGATATTAATACGCTTAATAATGTAACGACTGGTTCTCTCAGAATATCTGAGGTAGAAGGACTGGATATCAGCGTAGAAAGATTTGATCTGATACCATCAGAAGAATGTGGATCACAGACCGTATCAAGATATAGTTACGGACTTAGAAATACCGGCTGTGAAGTTATTCCCGATGGCGAAATATTAGTTTTTGATATTGTGACTGATAAAGGTAATTTTTCAGTTGAGAGGCCATTGTTTGCCGATCTACAACCGGGGTCATTCGTGGGGAGTGCAGGTTCATTAGTATCAGATGTGCCTGAAGGCATCAGTGATTTTAAGGCGACACTTAGCTTTGAGAATGATATAAATGCGGATAATAATACATCATCAGATGTCGTACTATTTCCTCAAAGTATAGAGCAGGGATATAGAGAGGACTTTGAGAAAGTATTAGATGATGTGCCTTATATGATCAGTCTTATTGATAAGTATAATCATGATACAATTGTAGAATATTATGGAAATCAACTACTGGCATTTTCTTCTACTACTGAGGTGCTGACAGTAGATGATTGTAATGACCCTATTGGTTATTTTGATGGATATGATAGAAGTGCAGAATTGACATTTTGTATTGATGCTGGTGATATGGAACAGCCGATATTTTCTTTTGATCTCATTCAGATACTTAATGAAGATAGACGGTATGATCTACCAGTAGAGGCTTTTGGTGCAATGGTAAGAGTCGAGACGAGAGATTCTATCCATCCCATTATATACGGACAGCAATCAGGTGCTATGATTAATCATGATATCAGCTTACCACCTAATTATAGTGGAGAATTGACAATAGAGATAATAACTGCATTCGCATCCAGTACAGAAGGCTCATATCTTGATAATAGAGATATTGTAATGTTTGATGATTTTAAGTTATACAGTAATGATGATATCAGTCTACAAACAGATGAGTTAGGTTATACCATATTTCCTAATCCGACAGCAGACCTGATAAGAGTCTACAATAAGGATGCTGACAGAATATTTGATCTATATGTACACGATCAGTTAGGAAGAGAGTTTGCAGTAAAGAAATCAAACGTCAATCAAGGATGGATAGACCTTAGCGCTATCCCTACAGGTGTATATAATATCTTAATTGTAGAATACGGCAATATAGTTAGTACTCAAAGAGTGCTTAAGTTTTAGATGATATTATATGGGTGGGATATAACTTTAATAAGTTGGGATGTTCAGAAGTAAGCGAATGGCGCCGTAGGTGCTACACCTTAATAGCCCAGAACGTAAGTTCTGGGTAAAAGAAAAAGTAGGGAAGCAATTTGGCAAAATTTTTGACCAAAAATTATGACGAATTGGGTAGATGCGTTATCCCACAATATTACAAATTCAGTCAGTTATCGGGTATAGAAAATAATAAATTTTAATATAAGTTATTGAATTATAGGGAGTTATAGTATATCTGAACAACCCTAAGTTGAATCGACCCTGTAAACCTAAGGTTTAACAACCAGATGAATTTTTTATCTCAAAGAAGCTGAGCCGCTTTGTCAGCGTTATCTTGACTGAGGCAAACGAAAACTTCAATCTTATTATATCTAGGGATATTTAGAAGTAAGAAGTTTTAATCCCAGAGGGATTACATTATGTTTAGCCCTGCAAGAATTGCAGGGATTAGGATGTAAAGTCAGAGGGGATTTGGCGGGATTTTTTACAAAAATCATGACAAATCTGATAGGCACGTACCCCCTTATAGTCCGTATTTATCCAATTTCTGAGTAATGATATAATTTATAACATTGTAATAAACTGAGTGTAAGCTGATTGGATTACTTCTGAACATCCCTATCTATCCAGTCTGGATTCAGACAATTAATCGTGGAGAGTTGTGGTAGTAAAATTTCGTGCAAAAAAAATGCATGAAAAGGCTTAAACCCACAAGTTTAAATTAAAACTCACTGCTGGCAAGTTACCTCTTCATGCAAGAATATTAAAAAAGTGTTTACCCATAATCTGTTGTCGATAACAAGTCCCTACATGAAACAGCTTGAAATCGCATTAAGCATAATACTTTATATATGCTTCAAAAGCCAAAATAAGAAAAATTAGATTCCTTTTGTTGTTGACTACATCTCTTTATGTAAAGAGTATAGAAAAGGTTATGATCAGAAATTAAAAAAATGAAGTTATAAATTATAAAACGAACTTCTTTCTAAGTTTTCTTGCTTCAGCCGTATTGTAAGATAGCTTACATTTCTCAAAATATCAAATATTCATACCACCGCAGACACTCAGTACCTGACCTGTTATATATGTAGACATATCAGAACCCAAAAAGACACATAAAGAGGACACATCTTTGCCACTTCCGAATCTCTTAAGAGGTATGCCACTGATATAAGATTCTTTTACTTTATCATCTAATTCACCTGTCATTTCTGACTCTATAAATCCTGGAGCAACGGCATTACACCTAATACTACGAGAGCCTACTTCCTTAGCTATGGACTTTGTGAATCCTATAATGCCTGCCTTAGAGGCTGCGTAATTAGCTTGCCCAGCATTGCCAAATACACCGACGACAGAACTCATATTAATTATAGTTCCACTCCTATTTTTGAGCATAGGCTTAAGCATGTGCTTCGTGAGGTTAAATACAGATTTTAAGTTGACATCCATGACTTGGTCCCACTGGTCTTCTCCCATTCTTAGCATGAGAGTATCCTTAGTGATACCTGCATTATTAATTAGAATGTCTACAGTGCCGAATTCCGATAGCACATCCTTGACAAGCTTTTCTGAAGCATCATATGAGCTGGCATCTGATTGGAAAGCTTGCAATCTATCGCCCACATTGTGTTCTTTGATTATAGCTTGTGCCTCGTCTGCAGAAGACCTATATGTGAATGCTACAGTTGCTCCTGCTTCCAAGTAGTGTGCTACTATAGCCTTTCCGATACCTCTGGACCCTCCTGTGATAATTGCTTTTTTTCCATCTAGTAATCCCACGATTATATTTTTTATTAATTAAATTAATTTCTTCTTCCTGAAGTGTCTATCGGTAAGGTTTTTTGTTTGCTGGTATCCTTAACGACTTTTACAGTGTCCATGACATTTCCATTCCCGATCTCATCTGCAAATTCATCTTCCATCTCACCGATCATATCGCTTTCTTCTGTATCAAACATCTCATCGAACTCACTCTCGAATTCTTCCTCTAAGATATCTTTCCGCTTATTGAGATCATTAAGATTCTGTTCTTCTTCTACTGATTTCTGCTTATATCTCTCACAATCTAATAGATCTAATAAGCTGGTAGGCGGTAATGGGAACTCAGCATTATAATCAAATACTGCTGCCGTATCTTTCTCTATTTCTTGTATATATTGCTTTACGATCGGCCTTGCCATCACAAATCCCTGTCCATCGTCTAAGGTTAGGAATCTGATCCACTTATCATCGCCACCTACCCATACACCTGTAACTAATTCAGGAGCTACTGACATAAACCATCCATCGGAATAATCATTAGTTGTGCCTGTCTTACCACCTATTTCAGTCTGGACACCTAAGCCATATCCACTGCCGACATTATTCTTAAGCATATCTACCATGACGCCATTATATAAGGAATTAAGAGCACGTCTCGTTTCTGGCATAGCCGTATATATGACCTTCCCGTTTTTGTCTTCTACATGAGATACGAATATGGGTTTAGTATATATTCCATCATTACCGAAGACTGTATAAGCACCGGCCATTTCGTAGAGAGATAGATCTACAGCCCCTAAGCTAATCGCTGGTGCCCTTGGTACAACTGGGCTGCCATCTGGATTAGTGGCTGATTTGCTGATACCTGCATTATCTAACAGTTCTCGTATAACATCTACGCTACCCATTTCTTTGATCAGTCTAACCGTAATAGAGTTCTTAGAATATAATAACCCCTGATAGAGGTTATACATGTTTCTTGTAAATTCCTCGTTTGCATTTGCGGGAGACCATTCTTTGTCTACATCGAAGTTAGCATCGCCTGGAGATATAGTATACTGTATGTCTTCATATTCCTGACATGGCGATATTCCCATCAGACTGATGGCTGTCGCATAGACAAAAGGCTTAATCGTAGATCCTACTTGTCGTCGAGAATTGACATGATCATACTTAAAATAATTAAAGCCAGATCCACCTACCCAAGCTTTAATATATCCAGTCTTAGGATGTACCGATAAGAGACTTGCCTGAAGATGCTGGTTATGATATCTCACAGAGTCTAATGGACTCATTTCTACTATTTTGTAATTGTCCTCACTGTAATCGAAGACTTCCATTTCTATCTTTGTATTAAATACATCTTTGTATTTCTTTTGTAAGGCCAGATACTTTGATCTAATATTTGGGAAGAGATCATTATCTGCTATTAGTTTTTCATAATTTTTGACATCATTTATATAGATAACTTTACGAGAGACAAGATTGCTGACAGAACTTTTGTTATCAACTGTCGAGATTAATCTTTTGATGATATTTTCACTGAGCTTGATATTGCCGTACTTATCCTGTGCTCTACTTTTTAGCTCTGATAAATATTTATTATGTAGAGAAAGATATCTTTCTGATTCTTTGACCTTTCTATCTAATGTAGATTTTCTGATTCTTAGCTGGGTAGTATCTGCTTCATATGTCCACGGATCTTTTCTTTTCCATACCTTCCAATATCTTTCTTGGAGAGTTTTCATATGGTCTTTTACAGCAGCTTCTGCATGCTTTTGATAATTAAGATCTATGGTTGTGTAGATCTTAAGACCATCAGTATATATATTGTAAGAGCTGCCGTCAGCTTTCGAAATACCTTTCTCGTCGAGTAGTCTCTTAAGCCACTTAGTGAGTTCTGATCTGAAATATGGTGCAGGACCTGTGTCATGTGCCGTTCTTTCAAACTGGCTCATGTCTACATTTTTATTTAATATAGAATCCTCTACCATACCTTCAGTATCGTAATACTTGTCCATTTGGCTGAGAACAACATTTCTTCTCAGCGTAGCATTTTCAGGAAACCTTAATGGATTGAATTTACTCGGATTCTTAAGCATCCCTACTAGTAAAGCCGCTTGATCTATAGTCAGATTATTTTGACTTTTATTGAAGTAAGTTTGAGAAGCAGATTGTATACCATGTGCTCCATTTATAAATTCGAATTTATTAAGATACATGATGATTATCTCCTCCTTAGTATAGCTTTTTTCTAACCTTATTGCAGTGATCCATTCCTTCACTTTCGTTCTGATAAGACCGATGGCTCTGTTGATTTTGCTCTGGCCATAATAGCTTTCTCTGCTATAGAGTAGCTTAGCTAACTGCTGAGATATCGTACTTCCACCTCCAGAACTTTCATTACTTAACAGGAGGGTTTTCACACCTACTCTGAATAGTGCTTTGAGATCGATTCCGCTATGCTCATGGAATCTGATATCTTCAGTCGCAAGCAATGCATTAAGTACATGAGGAGAGAGGTCTTCATATTCTATTAATTCTCTATTTTCTACATAGTATTTACCATATGACTCACCATTAGCATCATATATAATACTTGCCTGATTATACTGTGGATTCTCTAAATCGTTAAATGAAGGTAAATCCCCCATGCTGGTCTTTATAATAAATATACCTACTAAGGCAATCACAAGTAATAAGATTAACCATAATAGATAAGCCAACCACTTAACGAGACGGTATTTTTTATTGAGTTTTATCATTTGTACACTACTATATATCAGTAGTTTATTAGTAAGAACTGGTATTAGCTTCTATTAAATTGCAATGTATGACAAGATAATATCTATTATATGGATAATCCCAATACATTTGATTTTTACTTTAAAATCAACCTAAGGCATCAAACTACTATTATCTAGTATCTTTACTTTAAATATATAAATTGATGAAATATATACTTTCCACAATTATTGTTTTTCTTATAAGCTTCCAAGCTTATGCTCAGACATTCGAATGCGACTCCTTAGGAGTAAGTGGACCCTTTAATTTTATAGTAGAAAGTGATCTCGAGGAGATCTGTTTAGGGACAACATTCTGCCTTGATTTTAAGTCAGAGAACCTGCAGTCTGTTTTAGGATTCCAGTTTACTTTAGCATTTGATCCATCACAAGTCATATTCGTAAGTTTTGAAGATTCACAAGTACTAAGAGGCTCTGTGGCTGCTAATACCAATGATACTGATAATGGTCAGGTCCCAATACTCTGGACAGATATCGCTGCTGAAGGATTTACAGCGGATGATAGCACTTCCATATTCACTGCTTGCTTCTTAGTTGTAGGCGAACCTAATGATGACGTAGAAATTTTCTTTAATGATGGATCAGTACCCTCATTTCCAGGAACAATGATCATATATCAGACAGATCCGACAATGGTATGTGTGTCTAATACGGTATTGCTTAATGAAGGAGATGTCCTCGATTATAAGGTATGTTGTAATGAGTTAAGTATTACTGATTTGACCAACTGCAGCATAGATAGAAGTATTTCTCTAAGTGCTTGTGGTGGAGTAAGTCCATATGAAGTAAACTTAATGGGTGCAAGTGGTACCGTATCTATGACTATTAATAATGATGGGGATGTCGTTTCATTTGACAATGTAGACATCGGAGCATACACAGTTTCTATACAGGATAGTAATGGAGCCAGTGTAATGGAACAAGTTAATGTCATCCAGACAGATGAAATCACCTTTGACCTTTCTGCTAATAATCCTAGTTGTAGTTATAGCAGAGATGGAAGGGTTAGTATCGAGAATATACAAGGTGGTGAAGGTCCTTACACGGTCAGAGATGAGAACGGATTATATTATTTCAATGAAGACCAAAATGAATTTATTGACTTAGAAAATTGCAGTTACAATTTCTTCATAAGTGATGCCAGTGGCTGTATGACAACAGAATCAGTTACCTTATTCCAAGCGGAGCTGACAGCTGTCATAGATATTATACCTCCGACTTGTACTAATTCTACAGATGGAATGATTTCTATTAGTGGGATGGGAGGCACCCCATTTGCTGATGGACAATATGATATTAACGGATTGATGACAGACAACTTTGTGGTTGATGATAGTATATTTTTATCTCCTTTTTACAATTTTCAGACGGGACTATTCAGAGTAAGAATCGATGACTCGAATGGCTGTGTATTCCAAGAAGATATCGCTATCCCAGTAGAAAATACACCTGGTGAGCAATGCGATGATATGGATCCCAGTACCATAAATGATGTTATACAGAATGATTGCAGTTGCATGGGAGAGTTTCCAGGTGAACTATATTATTTAGGTAACACTAATCTTATTCTGCCGCCAGATATTACAATTACATTAGATCGGTGTTCTGGTCCGTATAATTTTCCTAATGGCACTTTCGATGACCCAGCGACGGGGATATCTTATCCGTTTCCATTAGAATCAGGTGTCCACTATGATGGGATAGGAGATGCTACATTCTTTTCTTCAGTGAGTCCTGATGATGACTTCTTTGAGGGTGACACAGTGATACAATATATAATAGAAGATAATTTAGGTAATGAGTTGTCTCATGGTTTTACAATAACAATCGAGTGTCTAAGTATGACTAATTGCGCAGATAGGATAGGAGCACCTACATGTGAGGATGCATTAGAAAGCCCTTATTTCTCTTGTGATTTGGGTGCAACTAATGGGAAAATAGATTTCGTGGATTGTGCATATCCTTGGGATGGAACAGAACCGCAAGCAAACCAGCCTTCTCCATTATGTGGTACTCAAGGTATTCCAACTAATATGTCTTGGTATGCTTTCAAGGCAGGTTCTGAAGAGATAGATATAACTGTATGTCCATCGGAATGTATACCAGGTAGTGATGGTCTGATAGGTATACAAGCAGGAATATATGATGCTTGCAATGGAGATTGTCTAACAGTAGATAATACTTGTCCGTCTGTTGAGATATGCAAAGAATTTAATCTTGCAAGTTTGATCATAGGTCAAACTTATTTCCTATATGTAAATGGTTGCGCCGGATCAGAATGTATTTATAATATAAAAATAACAGGAGAACCCTACACAGAAAGTAGTCCGTCTGGGTTCTCATTTGTAAGTGATGATGTCTCTTCAGATTGTAACAGCTCTGTGAATAGCTATTGTTCTTCTTGTGATGTAGATATTGTAGTGACACAAGATGGGACAGGTAGTGGAATGACGGAAGGCGAGTATCCTGAAGATACGGATGTCACATTCGTATGGACTGTTAATCCACCCCTTAATGGCCAGACAATGTTTGAAGCTAACCCTTCAGAAGATGGATTTTTCTTCCCTACAATTACAGATGCAGATCCAGGATCTTATGGAATATGTCTTCTAAGAATCATTTCTGAATGTAATGATGCAAATGTTATCTTCTGTGAAGAGTTGATCATACGTGATTGTGATACAATAGATAACGATATGGATGGCTTCTCATTAGAAGATGATTGTGATGACAATAATGCCATGGTATTTCCTGGAGCGACAGAGATATGCGATGGACTCGATAATAATTGCGATGGAATGATCGACGAGGGTCTGACTGCGACGTATTACACAGATAATGATATGGATGGATTCGGAGACCCAGATAGTCCTGTACAAGCTTGTATGCTGGTAGATGGATTATCTAATAATGCTGACGATTGTGATGATGATAATGCTGACGTTTTTCCAGGTGCCACAGAAGTCTGCGACGGTATAGATAATAATTGTGATGGCATGACTGATGAAGGCATAGATTTATTTGTCTATTATGCAGATGCTGATTTTGATGGTTTTGGTAATCCTATGGATAGTGTTTCTTCATGCTTCCAGCCATTTGGATTTGTAGATAATAACATGGATTGTGATGATGACAATAATGATATCAATCCTAATGCTGTAGAGGTATGTGATACTGTAGATAATAATTGTGATGGTAGTATAGACGAAGGACTGACTTCTGTGACATATTATTCTGATGCTGATGGAGATGGCTTCGGCGATCCGCTGACAGGTTTTGATTCTTGCCTACCTCCACCTGACCTTGTGGAGGATAATACGGACTGCGATGATACGAATCCACTTATTAATCCTGACGCAGAAGAGATATTAGGTAACGACATAGACGAAAATTGTGACGGTAGAGACAATACCACAGCCACTAACGAGCTCGATGGACCTCAGTATACCTTATATCCTAATCCAACATCAGGCTTGCTCCATATCGATGGAATAGATTATGAGCGTGTCACGATCAGCGATAAGTTAGGTAGGAAGGTGAAAGAAAAAAGTGGTAATCAACACATGATTAATCTATCTGAATATAGTAATGGACTGTATCTCATCCAATTCTATGATGCCAAGAATAATCTTATCGGACTGAGTAAAATTATCAAAGGCGAATAGTAAAATAAAACAAAATAAAAAAGCACTCATGAAACGAATTCATGAGTGCTTTTTTAGATGCAATAACTACAGGAATTTATACCATTTAAACATTAGAATGTCGGAAATATTATAATAGAATTAGCTAATCTCTGCGTTAAAAATACTCTTCATAGCTACCGCTATGAGTCAGCCCACCCACTTTCGTGGTTCACTTTTTTCGAGTAGGGATGTTCAGAAGTAAGAAGTTATAATCCCAGAGGGATTACATTATGTTTAGCCCTGCAAGAATTGCAGGGATTAGGATATAAAGTCTGAGGGGATTTGGCGGGATTTTTTACAAAAATCATGACAAATCTGATAGGCACGTACCC
>Ga0114957_1001052_pt1 | contig 32500 bp, 27 predicted proteins | sample BantaG_FD_87175 | JGI IMG/M metagenome (GOLD analysis project Ga0114957, IMG submission 87175) | Marine algal microbial communities from Bantry Bay, Ireland - BantryBay_4 metaG | ecosystem: Host-associated > Algae > Red algae > Unclassified | place: Bantry Bay, Ireland | collected 2014-11-21
CACCCCATTCGTTGTTACGTGTTTCTCCTGATTGTACCGTCAGTCCCTGTCCTTTCGAGCGTAGGGGCAGCCTTCCTTGTACCGTTATTCCAATGTTTCCTTCTTTATCTGCAAATACAATGTTTTGAGCGGGAGAAGCAAAGTTGGTAATCGCTTTTCGATAGTCAGTATAGTTGGCACTGGTATTCAATCCCATAAACGTTTTGAGCTCATTGCCTGCCGGATCATGGGCCATCCAGCGCATCGCTAAATCCTGTTCCGGGTGTCCTGCATCTTCGTATACAACAGGCCCCCAATGCGTATAATGAACCGTATCATAAACCGTCCCTATTCCCAGTACTTCATACTTTTCAATCTTTATTTTTGTCTCCTCTTTTTTACCATCCAGCCAGTAGGTTTTTTTATCATCATCCGCCCATTTTATTTTATACCAGTCCACCACATCGTGCCCTACATTTGTAACACCCCACGCCGTGTTTTCATTAAACCCAATCACAATACCGGGAACGCCAGGTAAACAAACCCCGTATGCATTCATCTCAGGTGTTTTGATTTGTAGCTCGTACCACGTAGAAGGCAATGTCAATCCCAGGTGTGGATCATTGCAAAGAATAGGATAACCAGAAGCGGTCTTACTTCCCGAAACTGCCCAGTTATTACTACCTAAAAATGGTGGATGCTTGGCATACGCTCGATGGTCAATGATACTGAGTGGAGTAGACGTACTTGCAGGAACAGCAACTGGTTGGAAATCATAACTTACCTCATTAGGAATAATCGGAGACTGATCTGAAAAAGTATCCGGATACAGTTCAGCGACAATAGAATCACCCAATAGCTTGATTAGATTAGTCATTTCTAAATCCTGATCGCCGCTGGAAAGCGTTTCAGCCATTGCTTTATTGAATAGAGCGGTTTTGAGGGGTGTCCAGGGTTCGGGAGCGTAATTGATCAGTTTGTATTCGATAGGATAATCAGCGGGAGAGAGTTGCGCCAGATAGGCATTGACCCCATTGGTGTACGCTTCGACATAAGCAAATTCCGGGGTTTCTCGCCAAGCGGAAATAGCATTTTCCGCAGCGAAGACCATCCCACGTCGGCGTTGGAGCTTATCACGTTTTAGCAATCTTTCTCCCATGACTTCACTTAACCGGCCTCCGGCTGAACGGGTAGCGATATCCATTTGCCAAAGCCTGTTTTTTGCCAGTAAATAACCTTGCGCAAAAAAAGCATCTTTATTAGACTCAGCAAAAATATGAGGTACTCGCCGATCGCCAAAAATGATACGGACTGGCTTTTCTAATTTTTTATTCTCTAATAAAATTTCTTCTTCTGTTTCTTCTTCACCTGAATTTTGCCAAAATCCAGTAAAAGGACTTAGTAATGGCCCCAAAGCAGGAATCTTGGTCTGTGGAATAGGATTACTCAATAAACAAGTCAGTCCACCGCAAATTAAAGCGGAGAGGATGAACTTTACGTATTTCTTCATGTTTTTCTTTAATTAATTAATTACACGCTATGATCCAAGATAAAAAGAATCTCCTATTTCCCAACACCTTTGCCTCATTATTAGCAGGTTGTATTTGTTTATTCCTATTATCAGGCTGTCAGCCTAATGGGAATCAGGGCACTAAAGATGGTAACAGTCGTTTTCGTACCAACGATCCATCCGTTTTATATTTTAAGAACATTCGAAGCTTGAAGTATCAGACCTTTCGTGATCCAACCACCCAATTGGATTACTATCATCCTAAAATTTTTAGTAAAAAAACGAAAACTACGGAGCCAAAGATTTGGCCTGTACTGATCCACAATTGGTTGCAGGATGAAGTGTACTTAAATATGGGAACGAGAAATTTACCTACAGAAGTAGTTTTGGCGAAAATGTCCAAGGATAGTTCGATGCAGATTATTGGCTGGCCGAAAGAAGATAATCTATCACAGTTTGAGTTTTTGATGCAATTGCAGAGATATATTCAAGATGGTTCAAATTTGGTTTTTCAAAGCCCTAAAACGGCGAAAATTCGCTTGCTGTATGCCCCACAAGAGCGCGTTGCACTCGCTACTACGATTCAGGATTTTCTTGATCTGACAAAGACTAGAGACAATAACTAAATTAGTGACGTTAATTTACTATATACTTTTAAATAAGTCAGTCACAAATATTGAAAAAAAGCAGTATCCCAAACAAGGATATATACTGTTAGGTTGATTTATGTATGTCACACTTTTTTGCCTAAAAGCTTGGGAATAACTACTAAAGGTCTTATAATTGTCCTAACAAAATTATTTAAAAGTAGTTTTTGTGTTTATTTGTTTGGGTTAGAAACCCTTGTTTTAATAAAAACAAGGGTTTTCTTTATTTCCAGGAAAATTTGTGAACAACTTCAACAACCTCTATCCTTTCAATAACCCATTTTTGAAGACTAAAAAGCCCTTCGATCCAATTGAATCGAAGGGCTTTCTAATTTATCTGCGTATACAGCGTACACAGCGTGTACAAAATATTAGATTCTTTTATTAATTACCGCTTGGCATAAGAATGTTATCGCTTACGGGCAATCCGTCTGGTTCAGCTGCTTTTTTCAAAACATCTCCTTTAATCGTCAACTTTTCTTTACCAGCTGTAGTGTTAGTGGTCAAAGTCACTGACTTTACAAATTTACCAATACGCTTGGTATCATAACGAACATTGATTTTGCCCATTTCTCCTGGCATAATTGGCTCTTTTGGCCATTCAGGAACGGTACAACCACAGCTACCTTTAGCATGAGTAATCTGAAGAGGGGTGTTACCTGTATTGGTGAAAATAAAGCTTCTCAATGGATCAGAATTTTGCTCAATCGTACCATAGTCCATGGTCATTGACTCAAAAGTCATGACAGGTCCGTCTACAGGTGCTATTTCAGCAGGTGCAGATGCAGGCTGTGCGTCTTGTGCAATGCTGATAGTGCTTACAAAAGCAATCATTAATAATAGTGTGAATATCTTTTTCATTATCTTTTATATTTGGTTCATGAAAGAATAGGCTACAAATGTAAATCAAATTAAGGCAAATCAAAAGACTTTACTCTTTTTTTCGCCGTTAAACTAACGTTAAAACGTCATTATATCTAACTTGTTTAATCTGTTTCTCTTTTTAGACGCTCAATTACTGCTTTGGACACAAAAAATACACCATTTTAACCTAACCTTAATTTAATATACCCTTTAATCCTTGAATTTTCGTATCTTTTACGGGATGTTGTCTATTAACTTCTATAATAACAGACCTAATTATCCCTTGTTTATTTGTAATTTTGCAAAAGCCAGTCATAGGAAAATTTAACCATTTTGGCTGCTACTTTTGAACTTTTTTACTACCAAATTATTTTAGCCATATCAGCCCTATAGGTATACGTCCTGACGCTACCTCAGGTAAATTATGCCCTAACTAATGGTCAAAAGCCAAATTAAAATACTTTGTAATGATCGAAAATTCTGACGTGATAAAAAAGATAACCAGTGCTACCCCCAATAAAAAACAGCTCGTTGCCGAAATCCTTAAAGATTACTGGATTTGTCGTGTGAGCCGCGAAACAAGTATTCTCGGTCGTCGGGAAGTCCTCACAGGCAAGGCTAAATTTGGTATCCTCGGTGATGGAAAGGAGGTTCCTCAGGTCGCTATGGCTCGTGCTTTTCAAAAAGGAGATTGGCGTTCTGGCTATTATCGAGATCAGACTTTTATGTTTGCCATGGGACTCAGTACTGTAGAAGACTTTTTTGCCCAGCTATATGCCGATGCAGTTAATGATCCTTTTTCTGGCGGTCGTCAAATGAATTCCCACTATTCCAGCCCCAGCGTTGACGAAAACGGCGAGTGGACCAATCATCTCGAACATTACAATATTTCTAGCGATATTTCTTCTACCGGCGGACAGATGGCACGTGGCCTCGGGTTGGCTTCTGCCTCTCGGACTTACCGTAGTTTGGAAGCACTTCGTAATAAAACCGGTTTTTCGAAAAATGGTAATGAGGTTTGCTTTTGTACGATTGGTGATGCCAGTACTAGTGAAGGTATTTTTTGGGAATCCATGAATGCTGCTGCCGTGATGCAAGTACCAATGGCCATCTCGGTATGGGATGATGGATATGGTATTTCTGTTCCTAAAAAATTCCAAACAGTCAAGCAAAGTATTTCTGAGGCATTGAGTGGCTTTCAACGCACTAAAAAAGAATCTGGAATTGAGATTTATAAAGTAAAAGGCTATGATTATATGGCCTTACGGAAAACGTATGAACAGGCAATCTCTTTATGTCGAAAAGATCACGTTCCCGTTTTAATTCACGTGGAAGACCTTACTCAACCACAAGGCCACTCTACTAGTGGATCACATGAACGATACAAAGGAAAAGAACGACTCGATTGGGAACGTGCACACGATTGTGTCGTGAAAATGAGAGAATGGATATTAGAAAAAAATTACGCAGACGAGGATACTCTCAATCAAATTGAAACAGAAGCAAAGACTTACGTCCGCGAAGCAAAAATCCGTGCATGGAAAAAATTCGCAGAACCGATTAAACAAACAATGAAGGGTTTGATGACCTGGTATCAGCTCATTGACCAACATGATGGACAACAGGCTGGTGAAGCCTACATAGAAGAACTACAAAAACTAATAAATCCATCCTTCAGTGAAATCTTACAAGTTGCTCGGCGATCCTGGTATACCCTCGGTGCGGGGAACGATGAAGGTCGGGTGGCACTTCAGCAGTTTTTGGATGACTCGACTGAATTAGGCAAAGAACGATATTACTCAAATCTCTACAGCAGTTCTAAACGCGCCGCACTCAACGTGCCCGTTATCGCTCCTTCGTTTGCAGAGGACGCACCAGAAATTAACGGCTATCAGATTATCAATAAATTCTTCGACCATATCCTTGCCGAAAACCCGAATGTATTGGCTTTTGGGGAAGACGTAGGGAAAATTGGAGACGTCAATCAGGGCTTCGCAGGAATGCAGGAAAAATATGGGATTGAAAGGGTCTTTGATACCGGTATCCGAGAATGGTCCATCATGGGGCAGGCCATCGGACTATCCATGCGTGGCTTCCGACCAATCGTCGAAATTCAATATCTCGATTATTTAATTTACGGCCTCGAACCGCTCTCCGATGATTTGGCCACATTACGATATCGTAGCAATGGACAACAGCAAGCGCCCGCCATCATCCGTACCCGTGGACACCGTCTGGAAGGTATCTGGCACGCTGGTTCTCCAATGGCAATGCTCCTCAATTCATTAAAAGGAATGTATATCGCAGTTCCCCGCAACATGGTACAGGCCGCTGGAATTTATAATACGTTATTACAAAGCGATGATCCGGGACTGGTCATAGAATGCCTTAACGGCTATAGACTCAAAGAAACGATGCCCGAAAATATGGGCGAATATACGGTGCCACTTGGCATTCCTGAAGTACTATTAGCTGGTGAAGATCTGACCTTAGTTACTTATGGTAGCTGCATTCGTGTGGCCAACGATGCCATCGAAATCTTAAACACACACGGTATCTCTATCGAACTGATAGACATTCAAACCCTCATTCCCTTCGACCTTGAGCACCGCATTGTTCAATCACTAAAAAAGACCAACCGAATCGTATTCTTAGATGAAGATGTACCAGGTGGCGCCACTGCCTTCTTATTACAAAAAGTATTAGAAGAACAAGGTGGGTATAAATACTTGGATGCTCCACCACTAACCATCACTGCCGGACCTCATCGTACGCCTTATGGTTCGGATGGTGACTACTTTACAAAACCCAATCCAGAGCAAATATTTGAAAGTATTTATAAGATGATGCAGGAGTCAGAACCAGATCGGTTTACACTGCCCATCAAATAGGGGGTAGTTGTTAGACTTTATGCTAAAATAATTTATATGCTCCCAAATGATCTTTTTGGTTGCTTTACAAAATATGTCAGCATAAAGCCTATTATGAATTTTATTAAAACTCACCACAATATCAGTTTTAGTATATTTGTTTAAACTTTATCTAACCAGTGGCGTACTATAACTGTTAGGATTCGTTTAGGTTTTTTACCTAAAGGTATTTACAAGATTTAATTCATCCTGAAGTAGTTAACCTTAGGATCAATTAAAGAATAAGATATAAAGGTTTGGGTAGCTTATTTTTTGTCAAGGAAGAATAGGCACAAGAGAAGCAGCCAAATGCTATCAGTTATTCTTTTATTGATCCTTACTTATTGTTCACTACTTTACTAAGCCAATTTCTTTGTCTAAAAGGTTAGTAATCATACCTACTTATAATGAACGAGAAAATATTGCTGATATCATCACGGCAGTTTTTTCGTTACCACTTCCCTTCCATATCTTGATCGTGGATGATGGCTCTCCTGACGGTACTGCTCAGATTGTCAAAACCTTACAGGTAAATAATAAAGAACGGCTTTTTATTCTCGAAAGAGAAGGAAAACTAGGATTGGGAACCGCATATATTGCTGGGTTCCGCTGGGGGTTAGGGCATGAGTATGATCATATTTGCGAAATGGATGCTGACTTCTCTCATAATCCTAAAGACTTAGTTCGATTATATGAAGCTTGCCAGCAAAAGGGGGTAGGAATGGCCGTTGGTTCTCGCTATACAAAAGGTGGTAAACTGGAAAACTGGCCATGGGATCGAGTCATGCTTTCGTATGGTGCCTCCCTATATGTGCGAACCATTACCTGGATGAACGTGAAAGATCCCACTGCCGGATTCGTATGCTACACCCGCAAAGCACTGGAAAATATTGATTTAAATAAAATAAGATTTGTAGGGTATGCCTTCCAAATTGAAATGAAGTATGCTATACATAGTCTTGGTTATCAGATTGTTGAGATTCCGATTACTTTTAAAGATCGGGTAAAAGGAGACTCAAAAATGAATTCCAATATTATTAGCGAAGCAGCACTTGGAGTCATAAAAATGCGCTGGCAAAAATTGTTCGATAGTTACGAAGCAACCAAGATTTCTCCAGATGTCAAATCTGAAAAGACTACTTCTTAAAACTTGGGTCTGATTTTTCTTTTTTTACTAAAAAAATGATTATTTTGGTGCTATAATATTCTACGATAAATACCATGTATTTGTCAAAAGCTACCAATACCACAAGCGTGTTGGTAACTTTTTTTGTAGAAAAGGTGGGAAAAAGTGGGAAAATGTGTTGATTTGTGTTACTTTTACTAGTATTTAGTACTCATTTTAGTATAAAGGTAGCCGAATGCCAGCACTTATAGGAGAATTCGAATGCAAAATTGACGCAAAAGGTCGTCTGCGGTTGCCCGCAGCCCTTCTGAAGCAATTGCAGGGATTCGGAGGCGACGGAGAGTGTATCATCAACCGTGGAATGGATGCCTACCTTACACTATACCCAAAGTCAGTTTGGGAATTCGAAAGTGCCAAAGTAGATCAGCTTAGTGATTTTGATGAGTATACCAATAAATTCAAACGCTACTTCTACCGGGGAACTTCTCTGGTAAGCCCTGATAGCGCAGATCGGATTTTATTATCAAAAAATTTGATCGAACACGCTGGAATAAAAAAAACAGTGATACTTCAGGCCATGAAGAAGAAAGTGGAGATTTGGTCTAAAGAAAATCACGAAAAAATGGTCAGCGAGGAACCTAAGAAATTTCCTCCAATGACCTCTCCCAACTTTGGTGGTGCTCCTAATTTTGGAAACCCTCCAAACTTTAATCAGGGATACAATAATCCAAACATGGGACAACAGCAAAACCCCAACATTGGATTTTACCATACCCCAAATCAGGGAATGCAACAAAACCCAAACATTGGATTCAATCAATACCCACCAGGTATGAATCCAAATCAATACCCAAATCCGATTCCCCAAAACAATCCGCAGCAGGGAACAACGGAAACACCAAATCCTGATAATGAGTTATCATGATCCGGTGATGCTGACAGAATGCATCGAAGGAATGCAACTAAAGCAAAATGGAATATACGTAGACGCTACGTTCGGTGGGGGAGGACACGCAAAGGCGATCCTGAAAAACTTAAGTAAAGAAGGTCATCTCTACGGATTTGATCAGGATGAAGATGCAAAAGCGAATTTGCTCGATAACGAAAATTTTACGTTTATACAGCAAAATTTTCGCTACCTCGATAAAGCATTGCGATTAGAAGGCATCCGACAGGTAGATGCTATTTTAGCAGACTTGGGCGTTTCGTCCCATCAGCTAAATGAAGGCGCACGTGGATTTTCCTATCGCTTTGACGCGGAACTGGATATGCGAATGAATCAGCAAGGCGAACGTAAAGCCGATGATATTTTAAATACTTATTCAGCCGAAGAGTTGCAAAACGTATTTAGTAAATATGGGGAATTAAGAAATTCCAAAACGCTGGCAATGGCCATCATTAAAGAACGCAGAATTAAACCCATCAATACAATCGGAGATTTACTGAACATCACACAACCCCTGATTCGTGGAACCCGAAATAAGTATTTATCTCAGGTTTTTCAGGCCATCCGAATTGAAGTGAATGAAGAGATGGACGTATTGCAGGATTTTCTAATTGCTGCAAAAAAAATAGTACGACCCGGAGGCAGAATAGTAATTATGTCTTATCACTCACTAGAAGATCGATTGGTTAAAAATTTCTTTAAATCAGGAAATCTATCAGGTGAATTGGAAAAAGATTTTTACGGAAATATAACTCGCCCCTTTCGGATTATTACTAAAAAAGCAGTTGCTGCTAGTGAAGCAGAATTAGAAATAAACCCAAGAGCGCGGAGCGCAAGATTAAGAATTGCAGAAAAAGTAAGCGAACCAAATGGCCAAAAAGAAAAAAAGTATTAAGGACTACTTTGAATTGGGAAACCTTAGCGCATCGCTAATTCTCAAAAACCTGCCTTTTGTTTTGTTTCTAAGTTTTTTGACCCTGATTTATATTGCTAATGCCCACTTGTCGGAAAAAAAAGTACGACAAATACAAGTATTGCAAAAAGAAATTCAGGAAGTACGGTGGCACTACATGTCCATTCAGTCGGACTTGATGATCACCACACGCCGCGCTAAAGTTGCTAGCGCTGTAGCTCCACAGGGCTTAAGAATACCAAAAGGAGCACCTAAAAAAATTATGGTGCCAAAGCGAACGAAGCAGTAAGGATTATGGCTGATATTAAAAATGAAGTACTCTATAGAGTATACGGAGTGTTGGCCATGATTGTGGTAGTTGGTATTGTATTATTTGCTCAAGTAGTAAAAATACAATTTAAAGAAGGGGACAAATGGCGTCGCCAAGGAGAGAAAAAAGTGAAATTTGAAAGAGTCGTTGCCGAGCGCGGTAACATACTCGCCGAAGATGGCAAATTATTAGCCACTTCACTACCGTTCTTTGAAATACGTATGGATTTGAATTCTACCGGCATGAGCGATGAATCCTTTATGAACAACGTAGATTCTCTCGCGTACTGCTTGGCTACTTTCGTGGATAATATCTATGAACTTACTCCAGGTGGATATCGTCAGCTGCTCATCGATCAGCGCGCGGCCGGAGAACGATACATGTTGATCAAAAAAAATGTCACCTACACAGAATTGGAAACCATCAGAAAATTTCCACTTTTTAATAGAGGACAATTCGGAGGCGGCTTTATCGTAATTCGTCAAAGCAAACGCGATCGACCTTTTAAAATGCTGGCCCACCGAACCATCGGCTATATCCGAGAAGGAGCCAACAAGGTAGGACTGGAAGGTTTTTTTGACGAAGATCTTGGTGGAACGGCTGGTAAACAGCTAATGCAAAAAGTGGGTAACGACTTCTGGATTCCCGTCAATGACCTCACGGAAATTGAACCTAAAAATGGGCAAGACCTCGTAACGACACTTAATGTAGAAATTCAGGAAACCGCTCAAAACGCATTAGTACGAGCCCTTAATTATCACGACGCCGATCATGGCTGTGCCATTGTCATGGAAGTGAAAACAGGAGCGATAAAAGCGATTGCTAATATTGGTAAAACCGAAAAGGGGGGATTGTGGGAAACCTATAATCACGCCGTCGGAGATGCTATCGAACCAGGGTCTACATTCAAACTAGCACCTATGATGGCACTACTAGACAAAGGCGCTTTCTCGCTGAGTGATACCATCGATTTGGAAAAAGGGCAAACTACTTTTTATGATGAAGCCATGGAAGATTCGTCTCCCCACGGTCTCAACGAAACGACAGTCAGAAGAGCCTTTGAATTGTCTTCCAATGTAGGGATCGCAAAAATGGTGGAACAAACCTACGGTAAAGATCAGGGAGCAATTGAATTTATCAATCAATTGCGTGGCTACAATCTTCATTTGCCAACAGGCATACAGATCGAAGGAGAAGCACCTCCCTTTATCAAAGAGGCATACAATAAAGAGATGGAGTGGAGCGGTATCACATTACCATGGATGTCGATTGGATATGAAGTGTTGATTACGCCATTGCAATTACTGACTTTCTATAATGCAGTTGCTAACGATGGACAGATGATGCGACCTTACTTAGTATCTGAAATTCAACAGTTTGGCGAAACGACCCGAAAATACAAACCGACGGTCATCAAAAAAAATATTGCGAAAGCAGAGACCATTGCGAAAGCAAAATCATTGTTACTCGGAGTAGTCAAAAGAGGTACTGCCAGAAAGCTGGCAACCAACCAATATGAGTTTGCGGGTAAAACTGGAACGGCTCAAATTGACTATAGAAAGTTTAAACCTAGAAACAACATCAAGCACCGAGCTTCTTTTGTCGGCTATTTTCCGGCAGAAAATCCCGTTTATACTTGTATGGTGATGGTAACAAATCCTAGACAGAATGGTATCTATGGTGCCGATGTCGCAGGGCCTGTCTTCCGGGAAATTGCAGATAAATGTTTTGCTTCCCGTATCGAACTTCACCGAGGCATTAATAACTACGCTAAACCAAAACTAGCTAGCTACGAATTACCCGCAATGAATATTGGCAAAGAAAACGAAATGAGTTTTTTATTAGACTATTTCAAATTGCCACACGAGAATCATGCCGGTAAAGACTGGACGGTGTTGCAAGCTGAGGCCGACACAATTACAATGTTAGTTAGGGACTTTCCAAAAGAAATAATTCCTAACGTTAAAGGAATGTCGCTCAAAGATGCCTTGTATGTTTTAGAAAATCAAGGACTAAACGTAATCATTTCCGGTATAGGAAAAGTAAAACAACAGTCCATTTTGGCGGGAACAAAAGCCCGTGGACAGACCATTAGATTGCGTCTGGGAAACTGATTGAATATTTATATTGAAAAAACACTATATTTTTTAAATACTCCTCACACTAGGAAGTAATATTTTTTGAAACACTATTTTATTTTTTTGAAACACTATTTTTTTTGAAACACAGGGAATAAGCATTGGCTTTTAAGGGATTTAAAATTCCTTACCCCTTACACTATGAAACAGGTAAATATGGTAGTTTCTAATTGCTTTTTGCAATAAAGAAACTACTATATTCTTCCTACCAAACTTGACGCTTGACGGCTCTAGAAAACATACTTAAAGATATTCCGATCATCAAAATGATCGGAACAAAAAAAGTGACAATTAATCAGTTGGTATTTGATTCCCGAAAGGTGCAACCCAACGATTTATTTATTGCCGTTAAAGGTCACGCCACCGATGGCCATCAATTTATTGACAACGCTATCGCCGCTGGTATAAAGGTCGTAGTAGCAGAACAACTGCCCAACACGATTCTTCCTGAAATCACCTACATTCAGGTAGCCGACAGCGCCGAAACACTCGGTAAGTTAGCTTCCGCCTTTTTTGGACATCCATCGCAACAATTGGCGCTGGTAGGAATTACCGGAACAAACGGTAAAACCACTACGGCCACTTTGTTATACGATTTGTATATCGCGATGGGCTACAAAACAGGATTAATTTCTACCGTCGCCAACCGGATCGTAGAACAGGTGCAAACAGCTACCCACACTACGCCGGATGCAATTGGTTTAAATCAGTTGCTTTCTGAAATGGTAGCGGCGGGTTGTGATTACGTGTTTATGGAGGTTAGCTCACACGCGATCCATCAACGCAGAATCGCAGGGGTACAATTTACTGGTGGTGTGTTTACTAATTTAAGTCACGACCACCTGGATTATCACGGAACATTCCGGGAATACATCTACGCAAAAAAACAGTTTTTTGACGACCTGCCGAAAGCGGCATTTGCGTTGACGAACATTGATGACAAACAGGGCGAAATCATGGTGCAGAATACCAAGGCAAATATTGCCCGATACAGTCTGCGCCGGTTAACTGATTTTAAAGCCAAAGTTATAGACAATAGCTTATCTGGATTACAACTGAAGCTGGATGAAGAAGATTTCTTCAGTCGGCTCATCGGTGGTTTTAATGCTTATAACTTATTAGCCGTTTATGCTACAGCAAAATTATTAGGTGCTGAAAAAATAGATACGCTTACCTTGATGAGTGGTTTGCAATCCGCTGAAGGAAGATTTGAATATTTGATTCATCCCAAAACTTTAGTCTATGCAATCGTGGATTATGCCCACACACCGGACGCACTGGAAAAAGTATTGACCACACTTAAAAAACTTAGCAGAAATAAAGAGCAAATTTTGACGGTGGTTGGTTGTGGCGGAGATCGGGATAAAAAGAAGCGACCTGTTATGGCAAGTATAGCTTGTCAATATAGCGATCAGGTGGTTTTAACTTCAGATAATCCACGCTCCGAAAATCCCGAAGACATCATTCGGGAGATGGAAGCAGGTATCTCGACAGACACGGCAAAAAAAGTATTGTCTATCACCAATCGTGAGCAGGCCATACGTACTGCCTGTAAGCTGGCTCGACCAGGAGACTTTATCCTCGTAGCGGGCAAAGGGCATGAAAAATACCAGGAAATAAACGGTGTCAAACATCCTTTCGATGATCAGGCACTACTTAAAAAAATATTTGCAGAGTAGACTTTATGTTAGCATAAATTCTACGATCTGCCGCCGGCAAAAGGGAGTCGGTTAAGAACCTTTATTCGTACAAAGAGAATATTTATCATTCTCAGATTTAATTAACAGCAGGTGGCGAATGTCTTCATTCATCGCCGCTGTTAGTTTTTTTTTAAACAGACTAAACGCCAGCTAAAATGCTGTATTACTTTTTACAGTGGTTAGAGAAAACTTACGACCTGGGGATTCCTCCAGTATATGAATATTTAAGTTTTCGGGCTGGAGTTGCGTTAATCATTTCATTGATTATCAGCATCCTGTATGGTGAAAGAATCATACGCCTTTTGAGAAAACTACAAGTAGGAGAAACGGTCCGTGACCTGGGTTTACCCGGTCAAAAAGAAAAAGAAGGTACCCCAACGATGGGCGGCCTCCTTATCATCGTTTCTATTCTGCTTCCTTGTATCCTGATGGCTAAAGTAGATAATATCTACATCCTGGTCATGATCGTAACCACTATCTGGATGGGAGCGGTCGGATTTTTGGATGACTATATCAAGGTTTTTAAAAAAGATAAAAAGGGATTGAGTGGCAAATTTAAAATTATCGGACAGGTAGGACTGGGCCTCATCGTAGGACTGGCCATGCTCTATCACGATGGTATCAATGTTCGTATGCAGCTCTCTCAGGCACAAGCCAACAATTACGAAATAATCGGAGAACCCTGGACTCAAATAGACCGTACCGGAAAAGATGAAGTTGTAAAAATGGCCTATGTCAAAACTACTTTGACCAATGTCCCCTTCTTTAAAGATAATAGCTTGGACTACGCGCAACTGCTACCCTTTCTGGGAGACAATGCGCAGCGAATGGTCTGGCTGATTTTTATTCCTATCGTTATTTTTATCGTGACCGCAGTGAGTAATTCAGCCAACATGACGGATGGAATTGACGGGCTGGCTACTGGACTGAGTGGTATCATTGGAGCGACGTTGGGAATACTGGCTTACCTTTCGGGAAATGTTATCGCGGCTGATTACCTCAATATTTTATATCTGCCGGATACCGGGGAACTCTTGATCTTTAGCGCGTGTTTTGTCGGAGCATGTATTGGCTTTTTATGGTACAACTCTTATCCTGCTAAAGTCTTTATGGGCGATACGGGGAGTCTGATGCTGGGAGGTGTGATTGCGGCTTTTGCTATTTTGATTAGAAAAGAATTGCTGATTCCGATTCTTTGCGGTGTATTTCTGGCAGAAACAGTATCTGTATTGTTACAGGTAGCTTATTTTAAACACACCAAAAAGAAATATGGAGAAGGGCGACGGATATTTTTAATGTCTCCGCTACATCACCATTATCAAAAGAAAGGAATGCACGAAGCAAAAATAGTAACCCAGTTTTGGATTGTAGGTATATTGCTGGCAGCATTGACCATTATTACGTTGAAGATCAGATAGCAGGTTATGAAAAAAATTGTTGTACTCGGTGGTGGAGAAAGTGGGGTAGGCGCAGCGCTGTTAGCCCAGGAAAAAGGTCATCCGGTTTTTGTATCTGATGCTGGAACGCTGAAATTGAAATACCGGGAGGTACTGGAAAAAAATAATATTCCTTACGAGGAAAATGCCCATACAAAAAAGAAAATATTTGAGGCAGATTTGATTGTGAAAAGTCCGGGAATTCCCGATCAGACAGACTTGATTCAGGAATTGCAAAAGGAAAAAATTCCGGTCATTTCCGAAATTGAATACGCTGGTAAACATACCAACGCGATCATTATCGGAATTACAGGCAGTAACGGAAAAACAACCACAACCAACCTCACTTACCACCTCCTCAAAGCAGGCGGAATGGATGTAGGAATGGGAGGCAATATAGGCCGCAGCTTTGCAGAAATGATTGCGACTGAACCACACGAAATTTACGTGTTGGAACTAAGTAGTTTTCAGTTAGATGGCATCGATTATTTTCAGCCTGATGTAGCCATCTTACTCAACATAACCCCCGATCACCTGGATCGGTATGATTATAAAATGGAACAGTATGTAGCTGCTAAATTTAGGATCATTAAAAATCAGGAGGCGGAAGATGTCTTTATTTACAATGGCGATGATGAACGCATCAACGTCTGGTTGACGAAATCAACGTTGGCGCCCCGTGGAATTGTCGTCAATAACGATACCTCAAAAAAGGGAACGAAACTGATAGTCAATGAGCTGGAATTTGATTTGAAAAAGTCAGGACTGAAAGGCCCGCACAATCGCTTTAATGCAAGCTGTGCCATTCATGCTGCGCTTTTGCAAAATGTGAGTCAAACCGATATTCAGCAAGGATTGGACACATTCATTAATGCGCCGCACCGTTTACAGGAAGTAGCGATTATTGACGAGGTGACTTATATCAATGACAGCAAAGCAACCAACACGGATGCGGTCTACCATGCACTTTTATCAATGGAACAACCAACCGTGCTAATCATAGGTGGAGTAGATAAAGGAAATGACTATAGCGTGTTATTGCCATTAGCAAAAGAAAAAGTAACTGCTTTGATTTGCTTGGGCAACAACAACGAAAAGATAAAAGCAGCTTTTAAAGAGGTGGTGAATCATATTGAAGAAACCACGAGCATGAAGGAAGCAATTGATAAAGCACAGGCTTTCGCCAAAAATGGGGAGACGATATTATTATCACCCGCTTGTGCCAGTTTTGATTTATTTAAAAATTATATAGACCGAGGAGAACAGTTCATTGAAGCCGTTCATAATCTGGAAAAAAAGTAAACAGTTTAATCCTGAAAAATGACCATAGGAAGTCAGTTATACGCAAAATTACGGGGAGACCGTGCTGTTTGGATGATTGTAATCGTTCTGGCCATCTTTTCTATTTTGGTGGTATATAGCTCTACTGGACATATTGCTTTTAAGGAGCGGGGAGGTAACACAGAGTTTTATCTGTTTAAGCATTTTATATTTGTCGCAGGAGGATTATTTTTGACGTATGCTTGTTACTCGCTACACTATACGAGGTTTTTAAGAATATCGCCACTATTGTTATTGGCTTCGATTCCATTGCTGGTTTATACCATTGCCTTTGGATCGGACATCAATCAGGCGAGGCGGTGGATAGAGTTGCCCTTTTTAGAAATGACGTTCCAAACATCAGACTTTGCAAAGCTGGCGTTGATCATTTATGTGGCACGAACAATCTCTTCCAAACAGGAATATATCAAGGATTTCAAAAGTGGATTCCTTCCTATTGTGATGCCAATTATAATTATTTGTGGATTGATCGCTCCGGCGGATTTATCTACTGCGATGCTATTATTTGCTACCTGTCTGTTGATGATGATCATGGGACGGGTATCGCTCAAAGACATTAGCTGGCTGATCATGATGGGGATATCAACCTTCGGTTTACTAGTTGCATTGGGAGAACAATTTCCCAATGTTATTCGAGTCGACACATGGATGAATAGAATGGGTGATTTTATTACAAATGCAGATGGAGGATACCAAATACAACAGGCAAAAATCGCAATGGCCGATGGCGGTATTTTTGGATTAGGGCCGGGGAATAGTGTGCAACGTAATTTCTTGCCGGCACCTTATTCTGATTTTATCTTTGCGATTATTATCGAAGAATATGGACTAATAGGCGGATTTATTATCATCTCCTTATACGTCTTATTATTTTTTAGAATTGTAAGAATCATCACCAATAGTCCTAAAGCATTTGGAGCCATGTTGGTGTTGGGGTTAGGGTTGATAATTTGTATTCAGGCGCTGGCTAATATTGCCGTTTCTGTCCATCTGGTTCCCGTAACTGGATTGACATTGCCATTGGTCAGTATGGGAGGAACATCTATTATCTTTTCGAGCATCGCCTTCGGAATGATTTTAAGTGTGAGTCGGTACATTGAAAAAATATAGGTATTGTGAAAAAACAAAATCCTCACATACTTATTAGTGGCGGTGGAACGGGCGGACATGTCTATCCGGCCATTGCCATTGCGAACGAAATAAAAAAACAATTTCCGAAAGCGGAAATTCGATTTGTAGGAGCAGAGGGGAAGATGGAAATGGAAAAAGTCCCGAAAGCGGGATATCCGATTGACGGGTTATGGATCAGTGGATTTCAGCGAAGGCTGACTACAAAGAATTTATTATTTCCATTCAAACTACTACATAGCTGCTGGAAAGCAAGGGGAATTATTAAAAAATTTAAACCCGATGCAGCCATAGGTGTAGGAGGATATGCGAGCTATCCCACCTTGGCAGTTGCCAGTTGGATGGGTATTCCTACCCTGATTCAGGAACAGAATTCCTACGCAGGGGTGAGCAATAAAATGCTAAAGGGCAGTGTGAAAAAGGTTTGCGTGGCCTATGACGATATGGAAAATTTCTTTCCAAAAGAAAAAATCGTCTACACGGGAAACCCGGTGCGAAGTGATATTTGGGAAATGGGAAACCGACGGGCAGAAGCCCTGACCCATTTTGGATTAGCAAACAAAAAGACCATCCTCGTTTTTGGCGGAAGCCTTGGTGCCAAAACCCTAAACGAAGCAATGGCCAATAATATAAATGCGCTGAAAGCAGCGACAGATATTCAGGTGATCTGGCAGGCAGGGAAATTTTATGAGCAAGACTACATGAATTCGCCTACCGCCCAACTGAAGGACGTAAAAATGCTCCCGTTCATTGACCGGATGGATTTGGCTTATGCGGCGGCTGATGTGGTCATTTGCAGAGCAGGGGCACTCACTATTTCAGAGTTGTGTCTGGTAGGAAAAGCAGCCATTTTAATTCCTTCGCCCAATGTGACGGGGGATCACCAAACGAAAAACGCGAACGCGCTGGTACGAAAAGACGCCGCTATTTTGTTGAAGGATCAAGAAGGAAAAGAGATGATCAACATAGCGCAGGATATTTTAAACAATACCTCCAAAAAAGCCCAATTGGAAGCAAATATTCGGGATATGGCTCGACCTAATGCTGCGAAAGAGATCGTAGAAGTAGTTAAATCGCTGATTTAAGGCGTTTTAGCGACTGAAAATAGCCGAGAATAGCTCAAATGAATTAATATATTATGATTTTTTAAAATACGGCACATCCTTTGTTTACATTATTGATAAACAGCGGATTACAGATAGAGTAAAAAGTATTATAAGTAAATACTTTTTTGATAAAGAAATATTAAAGAAAAGGCCTAAAGCATAAAGTCTAATGGTCAAATAAGCAAATGCGAAAACACTAAGCATATTTTACACGTAAAAAACTTAGCGTCTTCGCACCTTTGTAGCAAAATAAATCCGCTGTGAACGATCTTCAAAAAGTGTATTTCATCGGGATCGGTGGCATTGGAATGAGTGCACTGGCGCGATATTACAATGGCCGAAAAATAAACGTTTTTGGCTATGATAAAACAGAAACGACGTTGACCAAAAAGTTGGTGACAGAAGGAATAACAATCCATTACGAAGATGATACCACACAGATTCCTAGCGGAATAGATTTGGTGATTTATACCCCTGCCATTCCCGAGAATCACAGGGTGTTGAATTATTTTCGGAAAAGTGGATTCCCTGTAAAAAAACGAGCCGAAGTGCTGGGAATGATCAGCCGTGAGCGCCGTACGATTGCAATAGCAGGTACACACGGAAAGACGACCACTACCTCGATTTTGACGCATTTGCTCAAAACAGGAGGTGTAGACTGTACTGCTTTTTTAGGCGGTATTGCCAATAACTTCGTTTCCAATTTTGTAGAAGGAAAAGGAGAATGGGTAGTCGTAGAAGCAGATGAGTATGATCGTTCTTTTCTGCAATTAGCACCAGAAATGGCAGTTATTCTATCCATGGATGCCGACCACCTCGATATTTATGGGGCGGACGACCAGGTAAAAGCAGGATTTCAGGCATTTGGCCAACAAGTAAAAAAGAACGGACAACTCATCGTCAACCAAAAGTGGGAGACGGAATATTTGAAAAATAATAAAGACCAGCGAACCGTAAAAACCTACGGGTTAACCACTGGAGATTATCACGCTACGAATGTACGTGTCATAGAAGGATTTTTTGTATTTGATTTTAATTCAAAAAACCAACATATTGCAAGTCTCCAATTTACTTTACCTGGACACCATAATGTAGAAAATGCCACGGCGGCAATCGCGGTAGCATTAGAACTTGGCGTATCGCTTGATGCGATTCGGCGCGCGCTCGTCTCATTCAAAGGAATAAGACGAAGATTTGACATAATTTATCGTAATGAAAAACGAGTCTATATTGACGACTACGCGCATCATCCCTCAGAACTTCGAGCGGCTATTCACGCTGCTCGTACCCTGTTTCCCAACAGAACAATCACAGGTGTTTTTCAACCTCATTTGTTTAGTCGAACCCGGGACTTCCTGACGGAGTTTGCAGCCGTACTCAGTACCTTGGATGAAGTAATCTTACTGGAAATATATCCGGCTAGAGAATTACCGATTCCCGGAATTACTGCTCAGACGATTTTTGATCGGTTGACAAATGACAATAAAACACTAGCAGATAAAGCTACGTTGATTGACATTTTGACCAAAAAAAATCCGGAAATATTAATGACACTGGGCGCAGGAGATATTGACACGTTGGTAGAACCCATAAAAGCATTATTAAACAATGGCTAGAACAAAGAAAAACGACAATATGTTTGGTCGGGTACTAGCGTATGGTTTGATAACGCTGGTGTTGGTGATCCTCGTGATCATGGCACAGCGAAAGGAAAATATCAGGGCTGCCGATGTAGAAATAGTCATTACTTCATTGAGTTCGGGCGATTTCTTGATTAAATCAGAAGACGTGCTGAGTATCATAGAGTTGGCTTTTGGTCATCAAATAGTAGGTGTACCCCTTGGTGAACTGGATATGGATCGGATAGAACGGGTGCTAGAAGGAGCGTCTTTCGTATTAGAAGCAGATGCTTATATAGATGCGGAACATCTGGTACATCTTGACATTGCCCAACGCGAACCTATTGTACGGGTTATTGACCGGGATGGACAGCAGTATTATCTCGACATAACCGGCAGTAAAATGCAATTGTCGAATCATTTTACGGCAAGAGTGCTGGTTGCAACGGGAGATATTCCGCCTTATGATCCAGATTTTCCGGAAGCGGAAAACAACAACCTGCGGGAAGTATACGAACTGACCAAAACGGTATTGGAAGATGAGCTGCTTTCGCCTTTGATTTCTCAAATCCATATCGGAAGGAACAACGAATTACAGATGATTCCGACCCTGGGTAATCAGCGTATCATCCTAGGTAACACGAAGCATTTAGACGATAAAATAAACAGATTAAAAGTCTTTTATAACGAAGCATTATCCCGTATGGGATGGAATAAATATAAAACAATCAATTTAAAATTTAGAAACCAGGTAGTGTGCAAAAAACGATAACCAAAACTTTACAAAAAATTATCGACCCTCTACCTACTAAAACGTACTATGATGGAAAACAAAAATTTACACGATGCCCCCATCGTGGTTGCCCTGGACATCGGGACAACCAAGGTCTGCGCAATCGCAGGTCGTAGGGACGCTAACGGTAAAGTTCAGGTGCTGGCCATTGGAAAGGTCGAATCTGAAGGTGTTTCCCGTGGTGTAGTATCCAACATTGAGAAGACTGTAAAGGCGATTAAAAAAGCTATTGCGTTGGTCGAAAGAAAGACTGGGAAGGAAGTAAAAGTGGTTCACGTTGGTATTGCGGGACAACACATCAAGAGTGTGCAACATCGGGGAATACTTACCCGAGATAGCGACCTTACCGAAATTGATGCCACTGATATCCAGAAACTAATCACCGATATGTACAAGCTGGTATTACCTCCGGGTGATAGCATTTTGCACGTTATTCCTCAGGAATATACGGTAGATAGTGAGCAGGGTATTACTGACCCTATCGGTATGTCAGGTGTTCGATTGGAAGCCAATTTCCATATCATCACCGGACAGATCACTGCATCAAACAATATTCACCGCTGTGTAGAAAGAGTAGGGTTGAAAGTAGCAGACATGACACTGGAGCCTATCGCCTCTTCGGAAGCGATTTTAAGCGCAGAAGAAAAAGAAGCAGGTGTAGCACTGGTGGACATTGGTGGTGGAACAACTGATATTACCCTTTTTTATGAAGGAATTGTACGGCATACTGCGGTCATTCCTTTTGGTGGAAACGTAATCACCCGAGACATCAAAGAAGGGTGTATGGTGTTAGCCGATCAAGCAGAAAAACTAAAACGCAACTTTGGTTCAGCAATGGCTGAAGAAGTGTACGATAATCGTATTATCACAATACCTGGTTTAAAAGGTCGTGATCCAAAAGAGATTTCTGAAAAAAATCTGGCTCGTATTATTCAGGCAAGAGTGGAAGAAATACTGGATTATGCGATCTGGGAAATTAGAAAATCTGGTTTTGAACGCAATCTCATTGGTGGTATCGTTCTTACAGGTGGTGGTGCTTTGTTGAATCATATTGATAAACTAACAGAGTATCACACGGGAATGAGTTGCCGAATCGGCGTACCGGTGGAGCATCTTGCACATGGATATAAGCAGGAAGTTTGCAGTCCAATTTTTGCAACTGGACTGGGACTATTATTCCGTGGAATCAGTGATGTAGAACGAGGTATCATTGATTACACCGACTACATTGAGTCGCCAAAAGCAAAAGAAGAACCTGTTGCTGCCACGGCAGAAAATGTAGACGCACAGGTGAAGGAATTGGTAGAAGAAGCACCTCGTACCTGGTACGATAAACTTTTTAGAAAAACCAAAGAATTTTTTGAAACTGAAGAGGATAACGAGTTCTAGACAACTCGCAGAATAAATCCTGGTTATTTTAAAATTGATTGTAAATCAATTGAAAACATAAAATTTAGCTGAATTTGTAATAGGCTAAAACACTTTTGAAACATTAAAAAACAATATTATGCAGTTCGATTTGCCAAAAGACGAAGCGTCCATAATCAAAGTCATCGGAGTCGGTGGCGGTGGTAGCAACGCAGTCACCCACATGTTTAACATGGGCATCCACGGTGTGGATTTTGCCATTTGTAATACCGATAGTCAGGCAATGGACCTGAGCCCAGTACCTAAGCGTATCTCGCTCGGGCCTGAGCTTACGGACGGCCGTGGTGCCGGTTCCAAACCCAATATCGGTCGTCAGGCTTGCCTGGAATCCATCGAAGAAGTAAAACGCTTCCTCGCCGATAACACCAAAATGTTATTTGTTACTGCCGGAATGGGTGGAGGTACCGGAACAGGAGCCGCTCCCATTATTGCCAAAGCAGCACAAGAAATGGATATTTTAACAGTAGGTATTGTTACGTTGCCTTTTACCTTTGAAGGTCGTCAGCGAACTACGCAGGGAGTGGAAGGATTGGAAGAGTTGAAAAAGAATGTCGATACCTTGATCGTTATTTCTAATGATAAGCTACGTGAGATTCACGGTAACCTTTCTTTGACCCAAGCTTTCTCCAAAGCGGATAGTATTTTATCTACGGCTGCGAAAGGGATTGCGGAAATTATCACGGTGGCCGGTTATGTAAATGTGGATTTTGAGGATGTAAATACCGTTATGCGAGATAGCGGTGTTGCGATCATGGGAACAGCGATGGCGGAAGGTCAGGATCGTGCGAAGAGTGCGATTGATGAGGCATTGAATAGTCCGTTACTGGAAGACAATGATATTCGCGGTGCGAAGCATATTTTGGTCAACATCAGTTCAGGATCAAGTGAGGTGACGATGGATGAGATTTTTGAAATCACTGAATTCGTACAAGAAGAAGCAGGTTACGGTACCAACCTCATCTGGGGTAATTGCCACGATGACGAACTTGGCGAAAAGATCAGTGTAACGGTAATCGCTACTGGTTTTGAACACCGACAAAAAAATAACTTTGAACCAGAAGTAGAGAAAATCGTAGTGCCATTGGATTCCGAAGAACCCAAGCGTACCGACCTTTATGACACAGGACACAATAGTGGAGAAAATACGCGGACAGTTGAGTTTGATAGTGTCAAACCCAACCCAGAGTATCGTCCTACGGCAACAACGCCTTACTCCTACAAAGAACCTTATATCAAGGAAGTGGATAAGGAGCGAATGCAGGAAGAAGATCGCCGCCGTCGTGAAAACGAAGCATTGCGTCGCGAACAAGAGCGCAAGCGTATCGCTAATTTAAAGTTGAACAATCCTCAGACGGTTGTGGATATGGAAAACGAACCGGCATATTTACGCCGAAAAGTTAACCTCGATGATGTTCCACATTCTTCTGACGTAGATCGAAGCAAATGGACGATCAGCGATGATGCGGAACCAGAAATTCGGGAAGACAATAGTTTTTTACATGATAATGTAGATTAATTCAGTAAATAATTACTTTGTTAATTTTATAAAAATTTCCGTCTTAATTATCTGGAATAGAAAATAATATCGGCAAATCGTTATGGACTTTCTGGAGTCTGACGGGTGGCATAAGTGCATTGAGGTGTGCTTATGCCTTTTTTTTGTCTCTATGCAATTTTCTTTCCTGCGGATGTTCTTCGTAATATTCCAATCTTTATCTCCTGATTTATCATTTTTGTGTTTTCTGTAAATAATTTATTAATAGAACACCCCATCTCTTAACATCCTGTTAAACCACCCTTCCTTTTTGTTTTTCTGCCCAAGTTTATAGAAATTGTTATCAAACCCTTTAAGCTATGAAAAATAAATGCTTTCTCTACCTATGGCTGACGATTGCCTCGTTGATCATCTCCACTTCCGCGACCGCGCAAGTTAATGTCTTCTTTGACCTACTATATGAAATAAACTTTCTCTTTGGTTTTGAAGGAGAACCACGTGCGCGGGATACGGAGTTTACTAACTATCCTTATGACTTGTATGACGACGGGCGTTATCGTCCGATAGGGGAAGAGGGAAGAAACATCAGTACCAAGGCACAATTATTATTTCAAAGTAATGAACGGGAATTATTTGGTGGCTATGGCCAAATACAGTTTTCTCCTATTTCTACGATTACCCTCGACTTGAATCATCGGCAGTTATTTGAAGATCGACTGCGGGATGATAATTTTAGAAGAGGCATTAGTAATTTTTCATTTCAATACAATCGAATCCGAACTCGAAAATTTAATCTATGGTGGGATGTTGGATTGAGTCGGCTGAATAGTGAGGACGATATCAATTGGGGGATCAGCGGTGGAGCAGGCTTATCATGGTTTTTTAAGCAACCGCTCAGTGCGCACCTCAACTATCGCTATCATGACTTTCTGGATGGTTCTCAAGATGGTCTTTCAGAATTAAATTTAAAACTACAATTACATCTCAATCGCTATTTTATTTCCGCAGGGTATCAGAATTTAAGTAATGCGGTGCGTGCGAATTCATGGATGATGGGGGGAGGTGTTTATTTTTAGGAACGTTTCAACCTACCTGTTGCACAAGGCACGTTGAAAACTTATTAATGCCAAGTCTTTTAAGAAATAGTTATCTTGCTTCCTGAAATTAGACCATTCCTACACCGAAATAATTGACGACCATGGCCCCTACTAAGGAACAGATACTATACGACCTACTCCAACAATCAGATACCGACGCGCTTACTGAATTACTCGAAAAGATGACTACCCGTGAAATCATTCACGCGATAGACCATCTGAGCGGTGACGACCGAATTGCGCTTCTTCATTTATTACCTAATGAGCTGGCTGCTGAAATCATGGAAGAAATTCCAGATTATCAGGCCGGAAGTATTATCTCTGCGATACCCGTAGCAGAGGCGGCGGCTATTGTGGAAGAAATGCACAGTGACGAGCAGGCAGATTTGTTGATGGAAATAGAGCCGAAGGCGGCCGAAAAAATTCTGGCCAACATGAATCTGGAAACGGCGGATGAGGTACGCCAATTGATTAGTTATGATGAGGAATCAGCAGGAGGATTGATGATTACAGAGTTTATTCAAATCTCTGAAAATAAAACCGTATTGGAAACCATCCAATATCTGCGAGCAGAACAAGAAGCTTTTAATGAGTACCAGGTAAAATATCTCTACATCGTCGATAAAAGGGAAACCTTCCAAGGTGTCATACAAATGCATAAATTATTGCTGGCTGCTCCTGATATCAAAGTAGGACATTTTGTAAGCAAAGCGATTTCCGTCAAGGTGACCGACCAACTTCAAGAGCTGATTAATTTTTTTGACGAAAACGATTTTTTTGGTGTACCTGTTTTAGATAATGGACAACGAATGGTCGGAGTCGTACTCCGCAAAAGCGTGTTGGAAGCTGCCTCCGAACGGGATACCAACGACTATCTCGAAACACAAGGTATCATCGGAGGAGACGAACTTCGATCTATGCCCGTATGGCTACGAGCCAAACGACGTCTATCTTGGCTATCCGTAAATATTCTGCTCAATATCCTGGCTGCTAGTGTCATTGCGATGCACCAGGAAACACTCACTCAGGTGATTGCTTTAGCAGTTTTTCTACCGATTATTTCTGATATGAGCGGTTGCTCCGGTAATCAGGCTGTCGCGGTGAGTCTGCGGGAATTATCCATTGGTACGGTTCGACCTAGTGAATTATTTCGGGTGGCTCGGCAGGAATTTAGCGTAGGGATCATTAATGGCCTAGTGTTGGGACTGCTGATGGGAGGTGCGGCCTATCTCTGGCAGGGCAACGTCTATTTGGGACTGGTAGCGGGAGGTGCACTGTCTATCAATACAATTATTGCAGTTTGTTTGGGTGGAACGGTTCCTTTGTTTTTAAAAGGACTTGGGGTAGATCCCGCGCTGGCTTCTGGTCCAATACTGACTACCGTAACGGATATGGTGGGCTTTTTGCTTGCCTTAACCTTTGCAGGGGCAATGTTGGCGTATCTATAATAAGCAGGTACTGATATTGATTGCTAAAAGTATTGGCCGGATAAATGGGTATCTTTGTCGATCAAAAAAAATAGAGGAGCAACCTTTATCCGCCTTGTCTGTCTCTTCCATTGAACTAAAATTAAATCCTTTTTTGTGAAAACTGTTTTTTCTCTTTTTACGGTGCTTTTACTTCTTCAAGTGAGCGGTTTGACTCAGGTTGGGGAAGACCAGCCTTCGCTGAAAAAGAAGAAAAAATTAAGCGTATTGTCCTTAATGGAATACGAGAAAGTGATACCTGTTACCCTTTGTGCAGATGTAACCGATTTGATTGAAGATCGTTTTGATCAAACGCCTCGTCATGGTTGGTTTAGTTTTTCTGATAGTACGGGGACTGAGGTACGACTACCAGTTAAGTTGGAAACAAGGGGAAAAACAAGGCTGGTCAGGTGTGCATTACCACCTATCGAAGTTCGTTTTGATAAACCTGCATTGGCGGAAGGAAAAATTAAGGATTATCCAAAACTGAAAACAGTGATCCCCTGTACAGAGAATATGATCGGAATGGACCTGCTTTTTCGTGAATTATTGATTTACGAACTATACGAAATCGTTTCTGATTATGCGTTCCGTACACAAGCGGCTGAACTGACCTGCATGGATACTGGCGGTGTGGATACGACCCATGTTATTTCCAGTTTTTTTATTGAAAGTGATAAAGAATTTCGCAAGCGACACAAAGTTGAAGAACTGGAAGAATATAACGTACAGTGGAAAGATACTGATCCCCATCAATCTCAAATTCTTGCTGTTTTTCAATATATGATTGGGAATACAGATTGGAAAATTGCCTTAAAACACAATCTCCGTTATTTTCGTAAAAAAGAAGGAGATCCGTTAATTCTGGTGCCTTATGATTTTGATTTTTCAGGAATCGTCAATGCAGGGTACGCCAAACCGAATCCTGATTATCTTCAGGAAAATGTTCGTCAGCGAATTTATATTGGACAACCGAACCAGTTTTTAAAACCTACCTTGGAATTGTTTAAAAATAAAAAAGCCGAAATTTTTGAAACTATCGATAATGCGGAACACCTTTCTATCGCTTCGCGCACAGACATTCGAGCATACATCGAATCCTTTTACGCAACCATTGATAATAAAAGAAAATGTCGGAGAGCGTTTAGAAAATTTGACCCGGTACACCAAAAGAGTAGTCGGTAATACCGAAATTGTTTTAACTATGGAGGTTGAATAACCTCACTACTAAAACTCCTGATTGATTCGAACTTTTAACTTCTTTTTATAGTCATCAATTACCCAGTCCCGAAAGTTTTTGGTGCTTTTGCAAATACAATAGCAATAGCGACGTACCCGATCCGAAATGTCCTCGTTCAGTGCCTTGGTGAGTTTGAGCGCTTCGGCGAAGGTATCCGCATTCTCTACAATAAGGTCTACATGTTGCTCTAGTGATCTATCTAGGATAACGGAGGAGCGTAACCCTTCAGCCATTACTTTTTTATTCTGCCCTTCGATATCAAAATCCACATTTTCCGTCTTTTTGAAAAGCACCCGAATTTCTTCTGGCATATTGTATTTGAAGTTCCGTTCGATATCCTGATCGGAAATAATATTATCGAGGAAATAATTGGGATTGCGGAAAATCTTTGTCCAGTCTACTTCATTGTCCCATAAGCCAAAACGAGCTGAATTATTTCCCAAGTCGATTACCTGAAAAGTATTCTTACCCGGAATGACTCTTGATCCCCGACCAATCATTTGAAAGTAAAGACTGAGCGAACGAGTAGCTCGATTGAGAATAATCGTTCGAATAGTCGGTTCATCAAACCCAGTTGTTAAAATACCTACAGAGGTAAGGATAGCATTGGGTGTTTTTTTAAACCAAGCCAGAATTTCTTTTCGTTGTTGTTTGGAATACGTATTATCGAGATGACGGACATCGTAGCCTGCCGCCTGAAAGGTCTCATAGACGTGGCGAGAAGTATTGATTCCTGCATTAAAGATCAGTGTCTTGGTATTCAATGCCTGCTGACGGTAAGCATAGAGTAGCTTGGTCTGCATGGCCGTGTTAGAGTACAACTCTTCAGAAGATTTAATCGTATAATCTCCATTTATTCCCGTCTTTAGGGAACCGAGACGAACGTCGAAGCTGTAGGTAGTTGCTTTTGATAAGTATCCACTCTCGATCAAAGAAGGAATGGACTCTCCGAGAATCAGTTCGTCATAGCTATCCTTCATGGGTAGCTTAGCGTTGCTGGAGAGTGGAGTAGCGGTAACGCCCAGTATAAAGCATTTGCTAAAAAACTTGAAGAGCTTGCGGAAAGAGTTGATGTGCGCTTCATCAATCACCACGAGGTTGACATCCTCCATGGTAAATTTTTCATCGTTCAGCCGATTATTGAGCGTTTCCACCATGGCCACGAAGCAGGAGAACTGGTCCTTGTCTGGCAGTTCTTTGATTTTACTATTGATAACCTTATTGGTGACCCCAAAATTGTCGAGCATTCGGCTGGTCTGTCCACATAGTTCAATTCGGTGGGTAAGAATCAGCACCTTATTTCCAGTAGATTCGATGTAGCGACGAGCGATTTCTGAAAAAACCACGGTCTTTCCACCACCCGTAGGCAACTGATAGAGCAGATTATGATCTTTAGGACAGTTCTTGAACCGTTCAAAGATTTGATTCAGGTCAGCTTTCTGATAATCGTATAATTCTTTTCTATCTTCCGTCGGCGGCGTCGTATTTTGTTGCATCTAATCTAAAAGGTCTGGTGTATATTTGAGAAAAAAAGCATCACAAAGTTAACACTATTTTGGAGTAGGTAGGGAAGAAGTTTTTTTGAGGGATAATTCACTCAATTTACTTTATCAACATTCCTTATAGTTTTAGGATTATTAATAAGGCCGCTTGGCTGCTTTCTGTTCGATTAATTGTCTTTTTGCTTTGTGAAAAGTATCCATAAAGGCCTTCATTCGGTCATCATGAGCGTCCGATACGACGATATCGTTTCCGGGAATATGTACGCGGATGGTGCAGGAAACTATATTGGGTTTGTTTCCATCATCGAGTTTTAGAAAAATTTCGGTTTGAGTAATACGATCATCGTATTGCGTGAGTCCTTTAGTGGTTTCGTCAATGTGTGCGCGTTGTGCATCACTAAGGTCAAATTTGGATTGAATGAGTACGGTCATAGTTTTTTATTTTAGTAAATAGCAAATGGTTTATAAAATAGGATATGTTTGAATATATTTTCTAATGAAATCGTTCAATCATAAAAGGCTTTATGGGGTGAAATTGTTCAGTTTGTTTCCTTGTTTTTAGGGGCAAGTGGATTTTCTCTTTTTTCTGTTTTAAGGTTATCTTCTCTATAGTTTTTAATTTCCAGTACATTTCCAGGTAAATAAAAACCGGCTTTGGTGAGTTTGTCGATTACGCGATCGATGAGCTGTGTTCGTATGCTATGGGCGGGTACTTTATTTTCAATAATATCAATCCAGTATTTTGCATTGATGTTGAGGTAGCTATCGGCGAGTTCACCGATGCTGATGACAGGAGATTTGCCATTGTCTTTTAAAATATTTTTATTATCAGATAATACGCTGCTGATGACGTTTATCGCTTTGGTAACATCCTCTCCATAGTCAATTCCAATATTGAAATCATGGCGAATAAATCCATCTATCGTATAATTGATGACCGGATTTTTGACCACACTGGCATTCGGAATAAAGATATCTTTACCGTCGAAAGATTTGAAGTGAGTGGTTCGCATATTGAGTGCTACAATTTGACCTGTCAGTCCATCCAGTTCCACGGTGTCTCCTATACGAAAAGGTCGATTAAAGGCCAGCATAATTCCTGCTAAGAAGTTTTCTCCAATATCCTTAAAGGCAAACCCAATCACGATGGCACTTACGCTGGCACCTGTCACCACACCCGCTGCCACACCTGCCAATCCGAGTACCTGCAAAATGATTAAACCACCGACCAGCCAAACAAAAATTTTGAGTATACGCGCCAGAAAATTGGCGAGTAAGGGATCATCCATTTGACTGGTTAACCGTTTTCGGGCTTGCCCCTTAATCAGCCGAGCAAGCGCTGCTACGATCAACAGCACAAAAAATGCTACAATTAATCTGGGAGCCAAATCTACAAAAGTGGAATAGTACGATTGAATTTTTTCAGAAAAATCATTGAAGAAAGATTCCATAAACAGGGTTAAGTTAGTTATAAATAAAGCAAAGAAAGGTGGAATTTGTTCAAATGAAAATGAACAGATAGAGACCTTGGTAAGGTATAATTATTTTGTTGTCACACAAACAAGATAAGAAAAAAAGCGCCTGTCAGATAGACCGACAGGCGCTTTAAGAAACAGAAGTTTTAATGCTTAAGTAATTAGCTTCTTCCGTTACTTTCGAAATCTTCTACTATATCCTTTGCTTCACTAGTCAAATCTTCGACTTTGCGTTCTGCGCGGCTAAGATATTTGTTGGCTACTGTTTTACCTTGTTCCAACGCAGATTCTACACCGTCTTTCGCATTCGCATACTTATCGTTAGCAATTTCGCGAGCGGTCTGGTATTTTTCTTTAGCCGTTTCGCTCACTTCCTTAGACATCTGGTTAAACTTGTCCGCGCCTTGTGCGCGTAGTTCACGTCCTTTGCGAGTATTTGCGTAGTATCCTGCGGCTGCTCCTAGAGCAATACCAGCTAATAATAGAATTCCGCCGTTGTCATTATTTTTTTTACTCATGATTCTTAATTTTATATAAAGGTTAAAAAATGGAAAATGTCCCGTTTTATGATTTATCTATTCAATAATGAAGAGATGCTGATCAACATTGAATTAAGCACTAATTATTTCACTACCGGATCAATCTTTACCCAATCGGTTTGAATATTATCAAAATCTTTATTTATTTTTTTACCCAAAGCCTCCCAACTCTCTTCAGATGTTTCGGTAGCGAGGGCTTTTAGATTTTGAACTTTAAAGCGCAAACGTTTGATGAGGTCGAGTTGTTCAATGTTGTCCACCTGTTTTTTGGGAGTGCTGCGAATGGTTTGACCTGAATCGCTTACCTTTGCATTGATGCGGTCTTCAAGGCTTTGCAATTCTTCAATGAGTTGTTCGCGTGATTTTAAATTTTCGTTATTCATAGAATTGGTATATTTATTTTTTCAAGTAACGTATCCTATTATTTATTTGATAGCGACCTTACTGGCTTCCTTTCCATTCGCTGAAGCCATCATTTTTTCCGCAGGGTAAATATCGTTGATGTTAACGCCACCCACTACACCAAAGTCGAGTGTTGTAATTGGGAACGGAATTGTAATTCCTTCTTTATCAAACGCTTTTTTAATCGCGATGATCGCATCGCTTTTGGCTTGCAGATAATCCGATTGTTCAGTGAGTTTCTTCCAGAAACGGATCACGAAATTTATAGAGCTATCTCCAAATTCAGTATAATAAAACTGTAGTGGCCGAGACTCGTTGATGTTCAGGTGGTCTTTAATCGCATCCAACGCAACTTGTTTTACCTTGTCCAAATCATCTCCATAAGCGACTCCACAAGATATGTCAATCCTTCGACGTCCATTGTGTGAGAAGTTAGTCAAGGGATTTTGTAAAACATCTTTGTTAGGTACGATCACCTCCTGTCCGTCGGGCGTATTGATTACGGTAGACCGTAAAGTGATCTGTCGGATTTTTCCAAAAAAGCCGTTGGTTTCCACCAAGTCTCCAATTTGGTAATAATCCCGTACAGACATCAGCACGCCGCTAAATAAGTTGACCAGCGGATCTTGCAACGCCAAACCTACTGCTAATCCAGCTACACCTGCTGTACCCAATAACGCCGTCAGTGCATCATCCAGATTTAAAATATTAAGGACCACAAAAATTACCAATAACATAAAAGCTGCCACGATAATGTTGGACAAAACTCCGATAACGGTTTCATTGTTGGTTGTCTTAGCCAGCAGTTTGCCTACAAATTTTTTCAGTCGACGGGCGATATAGACGGAAAAAGTCAAAAAGATCGCTGCCAATAAGATATTAGGTAACGCCAAGACAATAGCATCGATCCAAGAAAATATTTTGTTATATAGCTTATCAAAAGCTTCGGTGAATTGTTGTAGCACTATGTGTTGTTGTTTAAATTCTTTCAGAGATCAAAGAATGGTATAGTCTTCAACGGAAAAATCGGTAAATTGTTCACTTATTGAAAGAAAACGTTTTTTTGTTCAGCGCCTTGATTGATGAAAAAATATTTCGCCTTTTATCTCAATCTATTTAATCGCCATTCCTTATTATTCGTCCTTACTTAAAACTCTGATTGGTGTTTTCCCCGCTTCTTAGAAGAGACCTGTTTCACTCTGGATATATCTGAGACGATGGTCTTTTTTTCAATATTTAATTTTTTCATACGGGAATAGAGTGTCTTATCATTGATTTTGAGTAATTCGGCAGCGCCATTAGGTCCACTCACCTGTCCATTACATCGTTTGATGGCAGCAATAATATGATCGCGTTGTACTTCTTCTAAAGATTGAAATGTGTCATTGGCA
>Ga0114957_1001053_pt1 | contig 32472 bp, 40 predicted proteins | sample BantaG_FD_87175 | JGI IMG/M metagenome (GOLD analysis project Ga0114957, IMG submission 87175) | Marine algal microbial communities from Bantry Bay, Ireland - BantryBay_4 metaG | ecosystem: Host-associated > Algae > Red algae > Unclassified | place: Bantry Bay, Ireland | collected 2014-11-21
CGGGTCGATGGAGTGGGGATCGGCCTGCGCCCTTCCCGGCGGCGGCTACTATAGCGTCCACCACGTCACGCAGAACGGCGATAAAGCCCCGCCACGCCTCGGGCCGCGCGGCAAGGTTACGGCGTTCAACGAAACGTCGGACTGGTCGTTTATCGGTGTCGATCCCAAGACGCTCAACGCCGACGACTTTCCTGAAATCAAGGTCGGGATGGATCTGTTCATTCACGGCTTTGTCGCACGGGATCGGCGCGGCCAGATCGTGCCGGGGGTCGCCTATCTGGATGATCCGAACAAACCGTTCTGGTGGCTGGAGCTGCGCGACGAGTTCACCGATAAATTCGGGGAAACGATCGCCGCCGAGGGTGTGCTGGGCGGGTTCTCCGGTTCATGCGTTCTCGATGCACAAGGCCGTCTCGTGGCGACGACGCACGCTAACGGGTTCAGCGTGATCGACGGCACCACGAACACCTGGGCAATGATTATCCCGATCCGCGATGCCATCCAAGAGGCGCAAGGCAAGGTGGACTTTGGGGCGGCTGCGCCTGTGTCACTGCTCAATGATCCGCGCCTGCCGAAGATCGAGATGCGGGCGCTCGATACACGGGGCCGTCTCGTCGCTATCGACTGACCACCACCGGGACACCATCGAAACGGCCTGTGGGGGCGGGCAAATTGAGAGAAAATCATGACGGTAGAAGGCACCCAAAAAAGCATCTGGAGCTGGATGACAAGCGTTCCCGCCAAGATTGCGGGGGTTATAGCGGCGATCCTTATGCTCGTCAGTTTTGCCATATCCGGCGGGAAACTCATCATTGAAGGCCATGCGTTCACCAAACGCGGCACGGCGGCGATGGCAAAAGTCGAAAAGGTCGAGGGCGATATGGAAAAAATGAAGATGGCCATCGACGGGATCCGGGACACCCTCGATGAGCTCAGGGCGAAGGGTACCGCCGACGCTATGCCCCCCGTCCGTTTCGCCGAGTTTGGCAGTAGTGTTGAAGACACCAGACCGGGCGGTATCGCGACCGTCACATGGTTGCTGTGGATCCAGCGGGACGACTGCCCGCCGCCGCAACTCGCGCTGAACATGGAAGACGTGGAGCGCATTGTTCGCCCTGTCGCCTTGGGCGATTTCCGGCCCGTGAAGCTGGAGAAAGGCCCCCGCCCCCTGCGTATCAGCTACGAGGTCATCGCTCCTAAGCAGGCTCATGTCGGGCTGGGCATCCTGTGGGCCGAGGTGCAGTACGAATGTTCCGGGCGAAAGTTTGCGCTCCGCTCGCCCTCGATCCCGTGGCGGATCGTCGAGCCTGACGACTGATGCGTGGATTGAAAGTGGGACAGGTTGTCCGCAAGTTATTGAAGTTGTTTGGGCCGTAAAGGCTACGACGTGGGACAGAACTTTGTTGACGCGCAACGGCTATTCGATACTTTCCGTCCCTCCTCCGGAGCCGTCTTTACATAATGCGGATTCCGCGACTCAAAAAAAAGCGCATGAAAATACTTTACGATACCCCGTGATACGCTGGGATATCCTAATGCAGAGACGAGGGCGAAGCTGGAGATATCCAACTTCGCCCTGGGGCGAATTCTGACCTCCCCCCATCGACCGGGAAAAAGTTACGGTCGCTCGCCACCCTTTCGGGCAAGCGAACCATAATGGTAGACCTCTTTAAATGACCTCAATGGAATCCGCGCCGTTTGCCGAACCTGTTGCACCATGGCTTGGCGGAAAGTCACGGTTGGCAAAAACAATCATCGATAAAATCAGTGCGATCGAACACGGCATTTATGCCGAACCGTTTGTTGGGATGGGTGGCATATTCCTGCGCCGCACTATGCGTCCGAAATCGGAGGTCGTGAACGACCTGAATGGTGAAATCATCAACCTGTTCAGGATTCTGCAGCGGCACTACCCGCAGTTTATCGATCACTTGAAATTTCAAGTAACCAGTCGGCGCGAGTTTGAGCGTCTGCGTGTTACCGACCCCAAAACATTAACCGATCTAGAACGCGCTTCCCGCTTTCTGTACCTGCAACGTTGCGCATTTGGCGGTAAGCCTGACGCTACATTCGGGGTATCCCCCAGCACCCCTGCCCGGTTTGATCTGAGCAAGATTGGTCAAAGTCTTGAAGCTGCACACGAGCGGTTATCGGGCGTTGTCTTTGAATCATTGCCCTGGGCAGATTTTATCGATCGATATGACAGTCCGCAGACGCTGTTTTACCTCGACCCGCCTTACTGGGGCGGTGAGATGGACTACGGGAAGGGCATGTTCGATCGTTCGGAGTTTCGAAAAATTGCGCGAAGGCTGGAAGGCATAAAGGGTACGTGGCTCCTATCGATCAACGACACGCCCCAGATTAGAGAGCTGTTCGAAGGGTTTCATCTGGAGCCACTTCACGTCAGCTATTCGATAGCGCGAACACGATCACCTACAGACCCAAAGGCGAAACCGGCAAAAGAGCTGCTGATATCGCCCACGCCTATTGTTTCAGGATTTCTGTAGGATACGCTTGAGTATCTCAAGATATCCTAAACATCGTAGGGAGTCCTGACTTCAGTCGGGTATTCTCGACGGCCTTATGCAGCTGGCGGGCGTAGCGTCTGGCAGACCGGGGCGAGCGCGCAATCATCAGCGCGGTGCCGATGAATGCATCGCTGCTATCGACCAGCTCGGCAAAGGACAGATCATCCATCTTGTCCAGGGCATGACCCGGATAGCCAAGCAACCGGCGCAGCTCGGATACGCAAACGCCATTCGCCCTGCCCTCGATCGCGATAATGGCAACGCGCAGCAGCAGTTCCGCGCCATCCCCATGCCGCGCATCGATCAAAGACAGGGGCTTGATCGGGGCAGGTGTCACTCCCCTGCCCCGTTCTTTTCCTGATATGCGGCCAACATCATCGCGAACAGCTTGCCATTCGGCACTTCCAGCTCGTCGCGGATCGCGATGAAAGCATCGCTGTCTTCCTCGCGAATCTTGAGATTGAGCTGCACAGGATAGCGCACGGCGGGTTTACGCTTCGCCCTGCCCTTCACGGCCCCTTCCCTACTCGTGAAGCCCTGCGCCTCGGCTGTGGCGTCCTGCACGGCCTGTGCGCCCTTGTCAGGCCGCTTCGCCGCTGTACCGGGCTTGATGTCGTCCAGATCGTCGATGACGATCGCTGCGCGCTTCTTGGCCATCAGGCACCCTCCCCTATCATTTTCAGTTTCTCGATCATCTCGGCAGCAAATGCGGCCGCATTTTCCGTTGCGGCGGCGATTCCGCTGACTTCACTTTTTGGCAAGTCTCGGACGCCTCCACCATAAGCGAACAATGCGCGATAGGCTGCGCGATCGACGATCTTGGTATCGAAGATCGGGATGCCCTGCCCTTCCAACTGGCCGCGAACGGCGCGCTCGTCGCGCGTGACGATCGCGGCATTCGCCCTAGTGAACAGCGCAGAATACGGTATCGGACGACGGACGCTGCGTTCCTGCATCTTGATCATCTTGATCGCCTCTGCCGCGCGCAGCGCGTCCACATGGCTGCCATTCATCGGCACCACCACGAAATCGCTGTTCGCGATCGCGGTGGCCATCATCAAGTTCTTGGACCCTTCCAGATCCACGATGACAAACTTCACCCGATCAACTTCCTCGAAGATTACATCGAGCATCGTATCCTCGGTGACATCGCCTCGAACAGTGATGCGCTCCACGTCATCGAGGCGGGACCATTCGACAAGCACCTTGTTCGGGTCTGCATCGATAATAGCGACATCCGCACCGCGATGCGCCAGTTCGGTTGCCAAGATCAGGGCGCTTGTTGATTTGCCGACGCCGCCCTTGGGCGAGGCAAAGGATATGATGGGCATAGCGTATCCTTGCGATACTTTGGGATACGTCAAGATATCCTATATCTTGACGTATCTTGCAATACCCTAGGATATCCTTAAACGAAGAAAGGGCGCATGATGCGCCCTTTCCTCTTCATTCAAAGCTGTTGCCGCTGTTACGAGGCCGCGCGCAGCATCTCGATTTGGCCGTTAGGCATTGCCATCGCCAATCCTTCACTGACCAGCTCGGCCCGTATGAGCTTGCCTGCCTCGTCTCCCCCTCCATATTTTCGCAGAGTGCTGAAGCTGGCGCTGGTCAGGCTTCCTGCCCGAGCATCTGCAAGAGCATTGGCGATCCGATCCGAGTGGCGCATTCGCGCGGCCTGTAACATCGGATCGTTGGAATCCGCCATCGAAACGACATTGCCCTGACTTAACCCGTCGCCCGCGATAGATGGTGCGCCACCCTGCCCTGTAATCGTTGCGGCAGCTTCGTTCTGCACCCGGTTACGTTCTCGGTTGATGGTCTGGGCTTGCCCTACGGTCATGGCGCGCAGGGACCGCGCACTACCGGCTTGCGTAGCGTAGCAGATGATCTCCAGAAAGATCGCGCAGAAGAAACCGAATGCCATCGCCGTCTGTGCCGCAGTCAACGGTCCACCAAAGCGTTCCGGAAGATAGGAGCCAACAATCGCGAGCTGCGTCTTGTGGGCATCGCCCTGGTCAATGATGCGTTCCTGATTGTTCGCGGCCATCGATACCGATCCAGACGCGCGCTGCGCACTGGATCGGGCGCGATCAACACCGAGCTCCGCTTCACGGATTGCCGCGAGGTACGGCGCGATGGCGGAAGGCCGCAACATCCATCCCTCGCCGTCTCGATCCTGAAGCGCCGCACGATCCTGATACGATTTCCAGCGATCGTTCGCATCGTCGCGAGCCTGAATGGCGCGGGACAGATCGGATGCGGCGGCATTGGCGATAGAGCGTTGCGCGGCAGTATCCTGCCGAGCATCCTGCGCGGCCACGGTCATCTGCGCGCTGCGGTCCATCCTCTCTTGAACGCCAACGCTGACGCCCATGGCGGCGGTGAATATGGAAAACGCGATGCACCCTGCCATGCACAGGTCGAGAAACCAGTTCTCCCAGAGTTTCTTGGGCTGGTCTTCGTCAACATGCAGCGTTGCATCGAAGCGCAAGACCATCAAGACGCGCCCTGCAACGATGAAGATGGCGGCGATCCCCCAGTTCATCGCTTGATCAAGCGTCATTTGAAGGATCGGGATCATGGTGTCACCGGGATGGCTAGGACTGATCGAAACCAGATAGCGACCGGCAAGGTAGAGGTTGATGATGGTCGCGACGACGATCATGGGGAAAGCGTTCTTGCGCCAGAAGCTCCGCTCCCACACGAAACGTTTCATGTCGCGCGCATCGTTATCGTCGATGGTTGTGCGAATGTCGCCGATGTCTTCACTTCTCATGGTGTTGCCTCCGGGCAGGATCGGGTTGTCAAAAGATCGATTGAGGTTGGCAAAGGACGCCGCGCGGTTGTCACCAGATGGTTTGAAGTTGTCACCAGATGGTTTGAAGTTGTCACCAGATGGTTTGAAGTTGTCGGGTGGCAGCCAAGAGTTGTCTCGCGATAGCTTTTGGATGTCAGATGATGGACAGAGATCATCTCGGGATATCTTGTGATGATCTGTGACAATCCGAAGATATCCCCGTCATGTCGCAACATATCCTGTGATATCTCGGGATATCCTGCATTCATCACGGCACGGCATGGTGTTGTCGGAAGGGCAGGGCGTGACATCATGGGTTCCAATTCCAGAAACCTTGAGCACCGCGCGCCTCCCTTGGAGGATCATAGGGCTCGATATCGACGAGCGGCCACGCCCAGTTCGCGTGGTTGTCGCGGTCACTATCGTTCAAAATGCCTCCGAACTCTTCTGCGATGCGTTCGGAATTCATGAACGGCTCCTGAAGAACCGCAGTGCCAAGAACCGCAGCGCGCCAGAGAGAACCGGGCGCTGTCAGCCATCTTTCAAGGTGGGGCAGGGCATCATGATGGAGCGCGGTTGCCCACGCTTCGTCAGATTTGAGCCGCAAGATCAGATCGGCGATCTCTCTCTTTCTGACCGGACGCGCGCCCGCGTGGATAGCGATGCGCTGGCCGATGATTGATTGATGTGCAGGCCACCCCCTGAATTCATAGGGTTTGCACCCGAGAATGATCAGGGATGCCCATGGTTGCCAGATTGTCAGTGCTTTCATGATGCCCTCATGTTGCCAGCGAGGCCGAATATTGTCGGGGATAAGTGGAGCTGGCCGGTCGCGGCCTTGCGCACCATCCCGCGCAGGAAACCGCCGACACTCTTGCGTATTTCTCCCCGGTTTTTCCGGGCATCCGCGATCAGGATGCACAAGGCCGCACCCTCTCGACCAAGGGTGCCGCACGCCTCGCGCCATGCATCCTCGCTGATGCCCAGATCGGGGCGAAGGAGGGCGGCGGCTTCGACCATCCCGCGCCAGCCGGGGGTGGTTTGCATCTCGAATGCCTGCACGAAGGACGGCGATGCCGCCCTAAGCGCCATCTCGATAGGAATGCGCTCTATTCCGGTGTTTTTTTCAGGTGCGGACGGTCGATTTTGCTTGTGCCGGTCCCGCTCGCACTGATCATTTCCCAAGCAATGCGGCGCGTCAGCGCCGTTCTTTTGAAAATGACTTCGTCGGCGACTAGCCGACACCGCATGATCGTTGTCCACAGGACGACTACAGTATTCCGAAGGAATAGAATCGCTTGTAGTAGTATTAGGTCTGACAAAAGAGTCCGACGTGTCCGACTCTTTTGTCAGACTGACTGTCTGTTCTCCACAGGTCAGAGCCGCTGCGAGTGCCTCAAGCGCATCGACCAGAGCAGACTTGATCGCATCCAGACTGCCCACAATGCTCCGCTGGAAGCGCGTAGGAACACCCTCAATCGCGCGTGACAGGGTGTCTGCAATCGCGCGGGGGAGGGCGTCAGGGGCAGACAGCGCCCCCTCTGCCTGCCCCTTGAGCGCCCTGATTTCCTCCCATATCGAGCGCGTCTGGCGCTTGTCATGACGGCGTTCATCCCCGTCAGGATGCTGCGCCGTGATGGCGGGAGAAAGGTCGATGCCACGGGCAAAGCGCCGCTCGCCCGTGTTTCGATCCAAGAGGCCGGGGGAGCGTGCCCCGCGCGATCCGACGCGCCGGGTGATCAATCCGGCCTCTTCGAGCTGGTGGATGTGCCGGTTCAGGCTGCGCGGCGTGATGTCGAGATCGAGGGCGAGAAAGTTCACGCTCTCGAAGCACAGCGGGGTCGCGCCATCCCCCCAGTCGCGGATCGGCGTTGTCCTGGCCATCGCCTCGTATGTCGCGCGGGCACCCTTGGAGATGATGCCAACCTGACAGGCGATCTCGACAGACCGATAGGCGCGGTTTTTGCGGGTTTGAGGCGTCATGATGCACCCCCGATCATCCGCATGATCGTTTCCAAAACGAACAGAACGCATAAGACAGTCAGGACGACGACAACGAGGAAATCCCCGTTTGTCTCGACGCGAGGGGTCAGCCTGTGCCGCACCCTTTCAATGATGCGGCCCATCATGATACCGCTCCCATCGTGATGGATATCCATGCGACGAGGCCGAGGGCGACCGGGACGGTGCCCATGGCGATGGTGGCCAGGCGCTCGAAATGGTTGACCGGCACCTTGCCCTCGATCTTGCGAAGGTAGCGGTGCAGGTGCCAGCACCCGAAAAGGGTGAGGCTGATGGCGGCAAGGAGCTGTGTCATGATCCACCGCCTTCCTGCGGTGCGTTCGCTGCCTTCAATAGTTCGTCGGCGTGGCAGGGCTGGTCGAGAGGGCACCAGCAAGCGAGGTTCTTGCCTCGCAATGTTGGCAACGCGGCAATAATCTTTCCCATGTAGCTTTCAGGATGCGGGCGGGGCGGACATCCCTCATCGAGGCGCAAGGCGAACTGGCGTACGGCCTCTTTCGCACCTCCGAATTGTTCGATGCTGTAAGGATTTCCGAACATCGTGGAGCGATCCACCTTCACGGTATTGGGGGGCATCCGCCATCCTTTGGTGCGCCGTAATTGTATGCGCTGGGGTGCATTATCGCTCATGATCCACCGCCTTCCTGTGCGTCGGGCAGGGGCACGATCTGGAGGAGGGTGGCGTCGGGGTCGCCGCCGCGCAGGGCGGAGCCGATCAACACCGTCATGATGGCCGCGAAGGCCACGATGGCGAGGATGTTGATGAAGGCTGCAATGCGTGCGGGCAGGGCGGTTTCGCTGGTACTCATGCCGCACCGCCTTCCGTCTGCACGTCTCTAAGCGCATTTACTTGTGCGGTTTCTGCTTCGTCTGCGTCGTTGAAGACTTCCCACGATCCCTCGACCATTGTGCCGTTTTCGTCGCATTTGCTGGGAATGAACACGCCGTAGCGGTTTTGGTGCGGGGCGAGGGTCAGGCCAGATGTGAATGCGATGGTGTCCAGCCGTTCGGCTATGTGACCATCTTCATTTTTGAGCCATTCCTTAAGGTCGGAGATGCCTAATTCGGTGTCATCAGCCAACCAGTACAGCGGCTCGGCACCGTCCAGCTTGCGCAGGGCGGCGGCACCGGCGCGCAGAGCGGCCATGTCAGCTTGAGCTATGCGGGTAAGCTCGGCTTCATCCGCTTGGGAAGCGGCAACAAAGCCCGAGCTGATTTCTTTTTGAAGGCTATCTGCGTAGCCATCAATGACGGTTGCGCAGTCTTCAAGATGCGTCGGATTACTCATGCCGCACCCCTTGCGCCGTCGTCATTTCCTCGATCCGGTCGGCCATCATCACGGCGCAGCGGGTGGCGGTGTCGCCGCCGGTGCTTGTCATGATGACCATGGCGCGGCCTATGGCGGTCAGGGCGATGACGGCCCATGTGCCGTGGCGGCGTTCCGGGGAATGGCGCGGCAGCTCGTCGAGCATCGGGCGTATGGCGCGCATTGCCTCGCGGTCGTTGCGGGCATGGGCGCAGGTCAGCATGGCGTGCAGGTGATCGGCCAGTTTGCCGTCCGGCTGCACCTGGCCTTCATTGGCCAACATGACGAAGGACAGGATGGCGCGACCGATCTGCTCGTCGCGGGTGCCATCGTCTCCCTTCATCGCAATCATGTTGCGGGTCAGGCCGTCCAGCGCATCGAGCGCGATGCTGACCCATCCGGAGTCGTTCCAGAGGCCGTGCGATTGCTCTATGAACTCAAGATCGCGCTTGATGCTCCCTGTCAGGGCATCGACATTGTCGCCCTCGCCCTGGACGCGGCGCGACCATTCCGCGAGGCGGGTGAACAATTCGGCGGTTGTGATCTCCGTCATGCCGCGTCCCTCCCCGTCATGGCGCAGGGTTGCGCGGGATGAAACGTCTGGCTGATGCCGCCGAACAGGCTGTCGCCGGAGCCTTTCAGCCAACCGTCCTCGACCAGCTTTTCCACCGCTGCCGCATCCAGCTCGATCAGCGGAGTGCAGGCATGGGCGGTCGGGCCGTTCGGTGATTGCTCGATCAGGACGATTCGCCCGTCGCGGATGGCCTGCATCGCGAAGGACAGCGCCTCGCGGCGTGCCGGTTCCTGCGCCTCCAGATAGGCGCGGGCGCGCGGAGTGATGGTCATGTCGTCGGGCAATCCCGCGACGGGGGGATGGGGTTCGGTCATGGATCATAAGTCCTCCCGGTATCGGGAGGGCCGCGTCGATCAGGCCGGGGGCGCGAGCCTCCGGTGCGAATCGGTTGGAATGTCGGGCCGGGGCCGCAGCCTGTGTCGGTCGGTCATTCGTCGCGTGCCCTCTTGTAGGCGTTTGCGAAATTCCGAATCGCCGCTTTTCAGACGGCGACCCGGAGGCGGGAGCTGAAAACCTGACAAGACAGGCCCGACCTGTTCCCCCGAAGGGTATTCTATTCGGACGGACTCCCGCCCCAGTCCGAAAGAATGGCCGGGGGAGGATGGCCCGCGATGACGGTGCGGGGCCGCTTGTCGAGTTTTCAGCTCGTGCTCCACCTGTCATTTTTTTTACCGCGTGCGTCAAGGGAAAACCGTCACGGGATGCCATGACGCATCCATGACGCGGGCGGGACGCCGGGGGCGGTATCGGGATGATGCGTGTCTTTTCAGCGCCCTGCGGGGCAGGGCGGGCACATAAGGTAATCTGTGAACTCATCTTCGCTCTCCATGAGAGCAGGCAAGCCGGACCCGTTCGCTCGAAAGCGTTTTTTCTTGCGGGGTCCATCGAAACCTGTAGGGTGAGCGGCGATCAAGCGAGCTCGTCGTTACCGGACTTCTTGAGAGCCTCGGCTTTCTTTTGTTGGTGGTTTCGACGGGCCTTTTTTTTGGCCGTCCGCCTGATCTCCTCCTCAATGGTTACGATGCGTCACCCGCGAGTCGGGCCACGTCCTTGGATTGTTCCTTTTCGTTAAGGGAATGTCACGGACAGATTGCAGATCTACTTGCTTGCCCTTGACGAGAGCGGCGCGGGCGCGAAGTGTCGGTGTGGGTTTTACACTGAACGGGGACGTATCATGCTGGAAGCTATTGCAATTATCGGAGGGATTATTGCCGTCTATTTCTTGATCCGCGCGCTGCTGGGGCTGTTCGCGCCGGGCATCGGGGTCAAGGCCGGTCAGCCGACGCCGTCGCGTCTTCATGTATTCGGGAAATATATGGGGCTGTGCTTTGTCGCCTCCTTTGTCGCGAATATCAGCGGCGTTCTCCTGTCGGGCGAGCCTCTGGTGCCAGAGCAAGAGCCGGTCGCGGTTGCGGCGGTCGAGCCGGAACCGGAGCCAGTACCGCGCACCCGCGCCGATGTGTTTGCCGATATCAATGCGGCGCTGGTGACGTGGGATTCCGGACAGGGCGCCATTATGGACGGGGCGGATACGATCTCTGCCGATCTGGAAACGAGGTTTCTGACCGAGGCGGCAAAGCAAATCGTGGCCACCTTTTCCGCGCTTGCTGCGGACGGTGTCCAGGACAAGCCGGTCAGGATGGCCATGACATTGGGAGAGGAGGGCGACGATCCGCGCGAAACCGTCTCGCTCGAATGGCCTGCCGAGGTCGTGGCGGTCATTACTGGCGACATGACCTACAAGCAAGTGATGGATCGGGCGACGATCACCGATGCCGGAACGTGGCCGGGTGGCGATTTGCGTGAATACTGCCAGATGTTCAGGCGCGATTCGGAACAGCTATGCGCGCAGTTCGATGCGCTGTGCCGCCCTCACCTCCGCTGCTGGGGCGAGGTTGCGCTTGGAACCGGGGAATTCAGGTGTGCAAGGGCCATCGAGCGCGCGGCGCAATACGGTCACGACTGGACGAACGGATGGCTGGAGGACAAGTTCACCCGCTATCTCTGGCAGGACGAAGAAGAGGGCGTCATCACGCTGATCGGCGACAGGATCAAACTCCAAAACGCTTTCGGGGCGTTCAGCAATTTCATTTACGATTGTGATTTCGATCCGGCGACCAAGATCGTGCATGACGTGCGCGTGGAGCAGGGCCGTCTTTGATCGAGGCGGGATTGACCGCCCGCATACGATTATAAAACGATGAATAATCATCATTCAGAACGGGACGGGCCTCGCGCGCTGTTCAATTCTGGGTCAAACTCGCCATAATTGAAAAAAATCAGCTCCTCGTACAGGGTGCCGATTGCCACCGCGCGGGCGTGGAATGTCGCCACGCGGCGGCGCTGTGCGAAGTTCGATTCAACCCGTTTGATGGCCGTGGCGAGCAGGGCAAAATCTATTTTATTCGGGCCGCTCGGGGTGCCAAAAAAGGTTGCAACAGGCACATCTAAAACCTGCGCGATTTTCAAGAGCGTCAACAGGTTAGGCGGTGTTCCCCGCTTCATCGGCGATAACGCGCTGGAGGATAAATCCGCCTGTTCGAGCATCTCCTTTCGGGTCATGCCCGTGGTCTTACGACGCCGCTCGATTTCATCCAGTATCGTGTCCAGCACGGACTGGGTGGGGTCTATGGGTTGCATCATTTATCACCCGTTAACTTTATTTATCGTCACAAGCATAATACGTCATTATTGTTTAAACAAATAGTTCGACTGATAATCGGACCATGAGAACTAATTCGGAACATAATCCGGGCGATGTACGGACGGGTGGCGGTGGCAATGACTCCGTCGCCGTGCCATCGGATGCCGTCATGACGGCGGGGGATTTCAGAATTCCCTCGTCGCGCGAATTCGGGTTCTGGCTGGCTCTCGCGCTGGCGGAAAAAGGTGTCTCACAACGGCAGTTCGACGAGGCGCACGGCTTGGGTGAAGGCATATCCGCCGACATCATCGACGGGGCCATGTCGCCCACACTCGATACCGTCGCGGTCATCTGCGCCTGCATCAACACGCTGCCTGATCGTGATGGCGCGTCATGACCAGGCCGATGGCGCTTCGCGAGCAACTCTTCCGTCTGTACCGCCCTTTTCGAAACCGGCTCCGCTGGATGGCCAGCAATGCGCTTTCAACGCAGCATCTTGAGGCCGCGTTGATCGAGCGCGAGGGGGTCACGCACGAATATATCGAGGCTGAAAAAACCGTTCTGCCCCGGAGCCTCACAGGCCCCGCGACCATGATCGTGCGTCGGGAGACAGACTGACATGGGCAAGTGCTGCCTTGTTCCGAAAAGCAATTTCCCCTTGTGAAAGGACAGGGTTAATGAACTGGCAAAAAGTAGAGCCTATGCCGCCTCGGGCCACGAAGGGGCCAAATATAATGGCATGGATGTTGGGGGGGGGGGCGCTCTCTAACCGTCACCCTCAATTCTCTAGCGCAGGCCGAGTATTTCGGCGATTCCGTGATCGGAGAGCGGTTCTCTGTCGATTGGGGATATCAGGATGGCTTGCCGCATCTGCGTCTCAAGCTTTGCAAGGATGGGGCGGTGCCCGCTATCAACTCGATGCGCGGTTCAGCGCGCCTCACGATGGAGTCTTTCGGCAGCGGACTGCCGGGAGACAAGACGCCCTCGGCACCCTGCGCAATCGTCGAACACAACGAGGAAGATGGCTCTCTCGTGATTGCGCTGCCCGAGGTTATGCGCCTTCCATACCTTGCGCCGAAACGCTGATCTGATCGAAAATGGGCAAGCGCAGCTCCTTTGACAAGCTCAATGAACGGGATTTCCACCCGACCCCGCGCAAGGCGGTGTTGCCCTTGCTACGCCACCTGCGCGGGGTCCGGCGGTATATCGAACCATGCGCCGGGAATGGCGCACTGATCGGGCACTTGCGCTCGCTGAAAAAGCTCGAATGCGTCTACGCCTGCGATATTCAGCCGATCCGCCTCGGTGAGATCATCGAAAAACGCGATGCGATGACGCTGACCGGCGACGATCTGGGCGATGCAGACGCCTTCATCACGAATTTTCCTTGGACAAGGATACGCAAGGATAACTCGGGATATCCTTTGATACCCTTAATCGAGCATTGTTCGTCGCTGTTGCCGACGTGGACGCTGCTGGATGCGGACTTCATGCACATACAGCTTGCAGCGGGCGTGATGAAGCGTTGCGCCAAGGTCGTTTCGGTCGGGCGGGTCCGCTGGATCGAGGGCAGCGACAGCGACGGCAAGGATAACGCCTGCTGGTATCTTTTTAACGACATCGAGCGCCGAACGCGCTTTGTAGGAAGGCAAACCGCATGACGTGGGTCGTTCTCTCGAACGGCAAGGTGTTTGATTTCACGAAAAACACCATGCCGAATGTCACTCCGGACGTAATCGCCCATTCATTGGCGAACCAATGCCGGTTTGCCGGTCATACGCCAAGTTTCTATTCCGTGGCGGAGCATAGCTGGAGGGTGATGAGGCTGGTCGGAGACTCCGACGCCTATGCCGCGCTAATGCATGATGCGCATAAATCGGTCATTCAAGATATCATTCGGCCTCTCAAAACCTACGATTTCAAGAATTTTGAGGCCATGGTGATGGGTCTGTTCGAGGATCATTTCGGTTATGTGATCCATCAAGGGGTCGAGGCGGCTGATAGTGCGATTCTTGCGGCAGAGTTCCGTCATTTCTTCGGGCGCGATCTGCCCGATGTTGAGCTCGCCAAACGAGGCCGTGAGGCCCTGAAATCTCATGGCGCAATGGATAATTGCATGGACCCGACGATTGCGAAAACCGTCTGGTTGGACGCTTTCGGTGCTCTGTGTCCTCCCCGGTTTTCATCTGAGGGGGATTGAGCCATGGCTATGTCCTACCAATCCGTGACGCTCTGCGGCCATATGGGGCAAGACCCGGAAATCAAGAGCTTCCAGAACGGCGGCAAGATTGCCAACTTGTCGATCGCGACCTCGCGGCGCTGGAAAGACAAGCAAACGGGTGATGTCCGAGAGAAAACCGAGTGGCACCGGGTGTCCGTCCGAAATGATGCGCTGGTCGCCTTGCTCGCCGATTACACCCGCAAGGGGTCAGCGATCTTGGTAGTTGGCGAGTTGGAAACCCGCAAATGGCAAGATCAAAGCGGTAATGACCGCTACACCACCGAAATCGTTGTGGCGGGCTACAATGGCGTTGTGCGATTGCTCGATAGTCGCGAGCGTACAGGTCAAACCCAGAACCGGGATCGTGGTGGTTCATCGGGGGGTGGGTATGACAGCTCTCCCGGTGGCAATGATGGCGTATCGTCAGGTGGGGCAGGGCAGGGTAGTCGCTCGCTCGATATCGACGATGAGATTCCGTTCTGATGAATCGTATCGAGCCTCGGGACAGACGATTTTTGCATCGTTCAACATCATTCTTCCTGTCGCTTGCAGGGGTTCCCCTGGACAACTACGCGCAGGGCGTTGGGGTCCGGCTTTTCGAGTCGGATTTTGCAAGTCTTCCCGAGTGGCATGTGGATCGATCTGAACAGCTCGAACGACTGGAAGACGATGCGCGCGGTGCGCTTGAGGGGCCGTATAGCGGCATCGCCCTGCCTATGCTGGGCATCCTCGCGCGGATGCGTTTCAGGGAGTGGCAAGACCCTCATTTCATCGCCGATATCGTGATGCTTGCCCATAAACTGAAAGTGGAGCATGGGCGGCTTTATGCCGAGGGTGTCCAGTGATCCGCTTCGACATCGAGGAGGTGCGCTCCCGCGTGTCGGTGGAGCAGATCGCGGGCCGCGACGTCTCATGGGACATGCGCAAATCAATCCCGTCGCGTGGCGATTATTGGGCCTGTTGTCCTTTTCACAGCGAGGCGACCCCCTCTTTTCATGTCATCGAGCCCGTTGTTGGTGAGGGCCGGTTCTACTGTTTCGGGTGCGGGGTTGGCGGGTCTGTTTTCGATTACGTCATGGAGCGCGACGGCTGTTCTTTTCGCGAGGCGCTGGAACTGGTCGCCAAGGCGGGCGGGATCGCACCGGGATCGAATGATGTGCCCCGCCTGTCGGATGCAGACCGCAAGGCTTTGGAAGACGAGGGTGGGGCTGCGTATTTTCGCAGGATAGACAAGGATAGCCGGGTCTATTCATCTGACAGGATAAGGCGAAGCGCTTGGCGCAAAGGGTGGTTGCGCGCGCAAGAGGCGGATCGGGTCAAGCGGTTCATTCGCACCGGAATCGAAATATGGGTGGATGCAGACCCTGATGATCCGTTGATCGCGACGTATATCGCCGCGCGGATCGGTATCGAGAGACAGCAAGCCTTGTGGCATCTGTTCGAGGGTCCACCGCCAACGCTGCGCCTTGCGCCTGACCTTCCCTATCGCGACCTGAAGACGGGCAAGGTAATCGAGCGCGCCCCTGCGCTCGTCGGTCTGGTCACTCGGGATGGCCTGATCGCTGGAATACATCGCACCTGGCTGGAAAAAGACGGATCGTGGCGGCGGCGTGATCTGTCAAAGCGAATGCTCGGGGATACATACGCTGGGGCCATTACATTCGGGCCGCCTGCCGACTCTATGATCGTGGGAGAAGGGATCGAAAGCACCCTGGCCGAACTGGGGCGCTTGGCGCTGGCCGGTCACGCGCTCGATGTCACGAATCCATCGGCCAAAACCGGCTGGACGGCTCATTGCGCCCTGACGCGCGGGGCCATGGTCGGGCGGGGCGACCCCAGATTCGCAGATCGCGGGGCAAATTCGCCTTCTCCCGTGCCGGATTGGCAGGGTGCCGGGTGGGCAGCGCCGCTCCAGTGCAGCGAACTTATCCTGCTGGGCGACGGCGATTCCAAGAATCCGGCGACAGCGCGGGGAAACCTCGCGCGAGGGCAGCGCCGACACAGCGTCAGGTCAGACGGTCGGCCTCGATCCTGCCTCGTTGATTGGGCGGGCGGAGACCCGGCTCTCGGGTTGGATCATGCGGATATCGCGTTGAGGCCCCATGTCTGAATCCTCTCACCCATATGCGAGCGCTGGCCCAGCCGGAACGGATGCCTCCGATCCGTTGACGCGTTCCTCTTTGCCGCGCGATGACATGGGAAACGGGCGGCGGCTGATGGCGGTGCATGGTCATGACATCGCGCATATCGATAAATCGGGCTTCATCGTCTGGACCGGAGAGATATGGGATGCCGATCACGGCGATAAACGGGCCTTGCAGCTCGCCATGCGCCTGTCGGAGATCGTCACCGAAGAGATGGAGGTCCAGTCGAGGCAGCCGGTCGAAAAATGGCTGCTCGATGCCACTATGGCGTCCGATCAGATCGACGAGAAAAAGGCCACGGCAAAAATCAAGGCAGCGCGGCGGGGCGCTTGGCGGTCCTATATCGCACGCTGCGGTCGGTTGCCTGATATCGAGCGGGCGCTCAAGGTGCTGCGGACCTATGCCATGGGCAGCAAGGGCGACTTCGACAACAACACCCTGCGCCTGACCCTAGCAAACGGGACGCTCGATCTGTCGAAGCTGCCCTCGGCTGCCGAGGTTGATGTCACGCCGGAAGAGATCGGCGCGGCCTTCGTTGAGGAATTCTTTCGCGACGATATGAGCACGCATCAATCGCCGGTTCGGTTCGATCCCCGCGCGGATTGCCCGAAATGGATCGCGTTCATCGAACTGATCATGCCGTCCAGGCCAATGCAGCAATACATGCAGATGGTTTTTGGGTACTGCCTTTCAGGATCGGTTTCAGAGCAGTGCATCTTTCTGTTTCAGGGCGAGGGCAAGAACGGCAAATCCGTTCTCCTGACCATCATGTCCCGCATCTTGGGCGATTACTCCACCGTCACGCCCATTGAAACATTCTTGCGCGACAAGAATCGATCTGGGGCCAGCGCCTCGCCCGATGTGGCCCGCCTTGACGGACGGCGGTTGGTGCGCGCATCGGAGCCGCGCAAGGGCGACGTGCTCGATGACGGTCGGTTGAAGGAATTTTCGGGTGGCGAGCTGATGGCCACGCGCGAACTGTACGGCAAGTATTACGAATTTCAGCCTCGGGCAAAGCTGTTCCTGTCGTTCAACCGCGTGCCGTCGATCTATTCGGATGACGACGGGATGTGGCGGCGTATCCACCTGATCCCGTTTTCAGTGCAGATCCCTGAATCCATGCGCCGCGCCTTCGATGTTGTCGTGGCGGAGCTGATGGACGAAGCGCCCGGCATCCTCAACTGGATGATCGAGGGGTGGCGAGCCTATGCGGCTGCTGGCCGTATCGTTCGGCCCGAAGAGGTCGAGATCGCCAGTCAGGACTTGCGAGAGACCCTCGACACCATCGGCCAGTTCCTTTCCGAGTGCTGCATCAAGGGCAACGAGGAAAAGGCCCAGTTCGCACAGGTCTATGTCGTCTATGAAAAATGGGCGACTCGGCTGGGCGACAAGCCGGTCAGCCGCAAGGCGTTGGCGATGGCCTTGGAGAACAAGGGTTACAAGAAAGATCGCGGTGGCGGCAACAACTCGGCCTATCGGTCGGGCCTGCGCCTTCGGTATCGCGACGAAATCGGGCCGGATATCGGCACCGAAATGTATGGCGAGTGGCTCCGCGCTGCATCTGCCCCAGTCGATAAGCCGATTGAGGGCGAAGATGTTTTCTAATTACGCCCGAAAAATCAGAATGCGACGGCTATATGAGCGGTGGCAGCGCGAGCAATTTGTGCGGATGCGCGGCTATTCCTGTTCGCCAACCTTTAAGATCACCCCGCGCGATCCGCGCGGATGCGGTCGATTTTTTTGCCGAGGTCCTCCCTCTCTATCCTTTCCAAGATTGAGCTTTTCACAGGATCGATCCATCGGGACGATCCTGCTTTTACCCCCGGATGATCGTCCCGAAATCGGGATGATCGGGACGATGTTCTTCCGTTTGCGCGAGGCGCGGCACGGCTCCGGTTTTTGTGACCCTGACGAAAAGTGACCAAGCCCCGAAATCGGGACGATAGACCCCCAAATCGGGACGATATCGGGACGATGCCGGGACGATAAAGCCAGCGAAACTGGGGCATCGGGACGATGGGACGATTTTCTGTGACTAACGCGCGTGAGTCTAATTCTTCTAATCTCTTTATGCGAAGAGATAGGAAATATCGTCCCGATCATCCCGAAGGGATAGGGACGATACCGGATGATGATCTTCACTGGTATGTCGGGCTGGTCGCCTCGAACCCGGCCATTGGTGGCGAGGCCAGCATTCTGCGGCGATATCTGCCGGAAGGGTCTAGTGGTGCATTGCGCGAAGAGCGCGCGGCCTCGATCATCGCCCATGCCGGTCGGGATGAGGACGTTCAGGTCCGGGTGCCGATCTATCGCCGCGATCCGAGGGTGCGTTCGCCGGTCGGGCGCAAGCGGATCAGCGAGCGGCTGGTAATCTTCAGCGGATATCTGTTCATGGGCGTCCCATCGGGTTGCGATCCTCGTGCCCATGGGTTCGCGCCGGATGTGCGCAGCGTTCCTGCATTGACCGGGTTTCTTAGTGAGCTCTATGGCACGAGAAGACTGCCGAAACGGCTTTCGAGTTCGGTCATAACGCGGCTATGCTTCGAGGCCGATGTTGGGACATTCGATGAAACCCGCGAATCGCGGCGGGTTCGGGCCAGCAGGCTGAAAGCCGGGGCGACGGTCTCTATTGCGGCAGCCCATCCTTTTCTTGCTGGCGAGATCAGCGAAATCGAAAAAATTGATGGGGAGGGGAGGGTGCATCTCACCATCGGTCGGGTGCGGGTTTCCCTCGCTCCGGAGGAGGTTTCGATGGTCGATGGGGAGGGTGCGGGCCGATAGTGGCCGTCCATCCGGCCCCTTGCAAATATTTCCCGAGGCGTGTAACGGTCGAAAAAGGACGCGCGGTGTTGACGCCGTTCCACCCCAGCCCTCGGCCCGATCCGCCAACGGATCGCCTCGAACGGCAGTGCGCAAGCCTGCGCAACCATCTCAGCCACACCCCAGCGGGTCCTTCCCAGCCTAAAACGTATACGGGGGACTTATGCGCAGGTGTTTTGTAAAGACTGTTGGATTTGAAAGCCTGAAATTTTCAGCCTGAAATAAACCTTCACCCATGAAATCAGTCGTCACAAAATCCGCCTTTGCGACAATGATCGGTCGCGGGCCATCAGCAGTATCCAACTGGATCAAGGATGGGAAGCTGACTCGCGAGGATGGTGGTGGGCTGGTCGTCATCGACGGGCGCGAGCGGATAGATGTTGATGCCGCCGTCGAGCGCCTCTCGATAGAGATCGATCCGGGGCAATCCCTCGGCAATGCATCTGACACTCAGGCGGCGCTTTCGGGCCTGACGAACGATGATAAATCGCAGCGCGTGCCGTCGGCATATACGTCGACGAAGAACGATCTCGCGCAGGAAGCGCTGAAAGTCGCCCGGCTGAAGACGGCGAAAGAGGAAGGGCGGTATGTCGAGCGTGAGAGTGTCGAGCGGGCGTATCGCCGGGAAGCCTCCATCCTCATCGCTGAAATCGATACGATCGTCACCCGCGAGATACCTGCGCGCCTGGCGGAGCAATTCGGGATTGAGGCATCCGCCGTCCGCCACGCCGTTCGCACCATCTGGCGCGAAGAGCGCAGCCGCAAAGAACAATCCCTCCGCAATGCGCCGGAGGTGGCTGCGATAGCCGCCGAGTGACACTGAGACCACGTCTACCCAAACTCATGACAGCATTCATCGAAACATGCCGCTCGATTTGAACCCCGATCCGTTCCTCGCGGACCCGGACGAGGTGGCGCGTGCCATCCTCGCGGATGCAATCGCGCCTCCGCCTCCGATTGATCTCGCCGATTGGGCTGAGCAAAACATAAAGTACGGCGAGAACGATCCGATGCCGGGGCCGTTCCGCCTTGATCGTTTCCCGATGCTCCGGCGGATACTCGAAGTACTTTCACCTGAGCACCCGGCTCGCGAGGTGGCGGTTCGTGGTTCTGCACAATGGGGCAAAACAAATCTGCTGAATATCGTCATCGGCGCGGTTTTCGATCTTGCCCCGGTCAACACATTGTTGGCCTTTCCCACAGGGTCGGCACAGACGGAATGGTTGCGGTCGAAATTCGCACCTTTACGACGTGACATCAAAGCCATCCGTCGTGTCTTCGGAACCACTCGCAGTCGCGATATGGGCGACAATGCAGGGCGGATAGAAACCCTCGACGGCAGGGCGTCCCTTCGTCTCGTTTCGGCAGGGTCGCCGTCCGACCTGTCAGCCACAACACGCAAGATCGTGCTGATGGATGATCTGGCTAAGTGGGAAAACACCTCGCTGGGCGATCCGGAGGAGCTGGCGCGCAGTAGGGCCGAATCCTTCGACGATGCAAAGATCGCATATTTCTCGACGGCGATGCGGGCGGGTGACTGCCGGATCACCAAGAACTACATGCGCGGGACGCAGGAAGAATGGCACGTTCCCTGCCCGCACTGCGGCACGCGACAGGCGCTGACCTGGGGGGCGATGGAGCCGAACCTGCGGGAAGGTGACCCGCTCTCGGCTTATTTTACCTGCGTCGGATGTGGCGTCGGCATCGAGCAACAGCATCGGGCAGATGCGGTCGCGGCGGGCGAGTGGGTCGCCAAAAACCCGGAAGCGGCGTTCCCTTCTTTCCACCTTTGGCGCGCGTACTTTCCATTCCGTGACTGGGGTTCGCTGGTCGGGGAATGGTTCGCGGTCAAGGGCGACCCCTACGGCGAACAGACGTTCTACAATGATAAGCTGGGCCTGCCGTACTCGGCGGCGACAACGGGGCCAAAATGGGAGACGCTTCGCGACCGGGCCGAGGACGAGGATGCGGAGCCAATCGACAAGGGCCGCGTTCCGGCGCGTCATCCGATCCTGTGTATCGGTATTGATTGTCAGGACGATAGGACTGAATGGGCGCTGTGGGCGTTCGGTCAGGGCGGGCGTCGGCATTGCGTCGATTACGGCGTCGAGCCTGTGGTCATCACAGACCGCGAATCGTGGAACGTTCTGGACGGATTGCTAAAACGCACATGGGCCTCGGTCTCGGGCCAGCCATTGCCGGTCAACGTCCTGTCGATCGATGGCGGTGCCTATACCAGTGACGTTTGGGAGTGGGCCAATCGTTGGCCGGTCTCTCGGGTCAAGGTGGTGAAGGGAACAGGGGCCGCTCGTGCGCCTCTGTTTGCGAAAATGAGGATGGAGGGGCGCAAGGATGTTCGCGCCCGTCGCGCCCGGAAGCGCGGATACATGCTCAATGTTGGCGACTTCAAATCCGCTTTCTATGCCGATCTCGCGAAAGATGATCCGATGGGCCAAGGCTTTTGCGGGTTCGGAAGCGGGCTTGGCGATCTGTTCTACCGAGGTCTTGTGTCCGAGCATGTCGTCAAGAAGCGCGGGAAGAACGGTGTTACCGAGCATGTCTGGGATTTGATCGAGCCATCTCTTAGAAACGAGCCGCTCGATACAGCGGTCTATGCAGATTTCTCTGCACGAATTTGCGGATGGCGAACCTTATCGGCGCACGACTGGCAGGCGCTTGAGGCAATCGCTGATGCCCCGAAAGAGATGCCTGACCTTTTCGACCTGCCATCGCCGCCGCCGCCTCAGACCCATGTTTCTCCGGCCCCCGACACGCCAGTCGCCCCGTCTCCGAAAAAGTCGCGCCGTCGTAGGTCGCGCCGATCTGGATTTATGTGATGGCCGATACCACGACTCTTGAAAAACAGCGTGACGCTCTCCAGACGGCGATCAATGGCGGTTACCGGAGCGTTTCTTATGCGGGTCGCCGGGTCGAGTACCGCGACCAAGACGAGATGCTCGCGGCGCTGCGTCGCCTGAAAAAGGATATCGATGAGGCGGCAGGGACTGTGAAACGACGCTCGCGGATCACCTATGTCCGCCCAGGACGCGGCGCATGAATCTGCGTTTGCCCTTCGGCCTGAACCTGTCCCGAGCACCGCAGGCGACCCGAAAAGAACGAATCCGTGCCCGGTTCGACGGGGCGGGCATGGGCCGGTCCCTGCGCGGATACACTCCGCCTCTTGCGCATATCAACACGCTGCTGGCCAGCGGCGGCACGCGGCTGCTGGCGCGCATTCGGGACATGGAGGTCAACAATGCGCATATCGCCCGCGCCGCGCGGATGTGGCCTGCCTACGCTGTTGGCGTCGGCATCATGCCCGCACCGCGCATCGCAGACGACGGTGCCCGAAAGGCCAATGACGATTTGTGGTGGCGCTGGACGGATGAGGCCGATTTCGACGGGGCAACCGATTTCTATGGGCTTCAATCTCTGGCCGCGCGTGAGGCGTATGTTGGTGGCGAGGCATTCGTGCTTCGCGAGGAAGGGACTTTCGCAGAGGCTCCCTTAGCGTTGCGTGTCCTGGGGGCCGAGATGTTGCCCTTCGATGCGGTCGGCATGGCGGCAAACGGTAACATCATTCGCACAGGAATCGAGATGGACCCGCGCGGTCGCCGGGTCGCTTATCATTTCTACGGCGCGCATCCGGGCGACGTGACCGAGTGGGGCCGCGCGCAACTGCCGCGTATTCGCATCCCGGCAGAGGATGTTTGTCATATCTACGACCCCTTGCAGGCAGGGCAGCTGCGCGGGGTATCGACCGTTGCCGCCGCGGTGCTGCGACTGCACCTGTTGACCCGATACGACGAGGCCGAATTGGAGCGACAGCGCACCGCAGCATTGTTCGCCGGGTTCGTGACTCGGTCGGTCGAGGATCTGGACGATAACGCGATCGCGGCAGTCTTCGGGACGCGGGAGGACGAAGACGAAGGCGAAGTTCCTGCACTCGAACCCGGTGCGATGGCCGAACTGGAACCGGGCGAAGACGTGAAGTTTTCGGACCCGCCGCAGCTCGCTGGGGCGTTCGAGGCTTTCCAGTATCGCAGCCTGACCGCAATCGCAGCTGCGCTCGATCTTCCGTATCACACGCTGACGAACGACCCGGTTAAAGCCAACTTCGGATCGACGCGGGCGGTGCAGCTCGACTTCAAGCGCAGGGTCGATGCTTACCAGAACAATGTGATGATCTTCAAACTGTGCCGCCGCGTGCGCCAGTGGTTTGACCTCGCCGCGCAACTAGCCGGGGCCGATATGCTGGACAGCCCCGTGATCGTCGACTGGGTGCCGCCCGCCTGGGACTGGATCGATCCGCTCAAGGATGCGCTGGCCGAAGAAAAGCGCATCGAAAACGAAACCCTCTCGAAACGCGAGGCAGTCGAGCGGCAGGGGAGACCCGACACCGCCGACCTGCCCGAACAATAGGAGGCCCAGATGGCCCGATACCTTGGAAAAATCATCGCTCTGGCTCCATCACGGGCCATGCGCGCAGCAATCACGACTGCGATGGCAGACGAAACCCTGCCTGCCGCCTCCGACGATGCAGAGAAGATTCGCGCGAATGGCATCCTTGCCGGGACGGAAATGGAGCCAGACGCGGTGCGCGACCTGCATGCGTGGTTTGTCAGCGCGGTAACGGCGCTTGAGGATGACGACAGTACCGACGATGACCCCTCCGCCCTGCGCGCAGCCTATGCGCTACTCGGTGGTGCCGAAGGTCGCGACTGGGCGGCGCAGGCCGTCGCCGCACTGGATCAGATCGTCGAGGATGCCAGCGATGCCAGTGCTCGCGCTGCCACCCGGATCACGGCCCGCGCGCGCGGTCGGGTCACCGCCAAGAGCACAGATGGGCGAACGCAGATCATCTTGGCCGGAGAAATCTGGCATCGCGATCAATTCGAGGATTTTGCAGAGAAACTGACCAGCGCAGGGGATGGGGATGTCCTCGTGCGCATCGCCTCCGAAGGTGGTGATTTCCGGCTCGCACTCGCGATGTACAATATGCTTCGGACGCATCCTGGCGAAGTCGTCGCGCGGATCGAGAGCGAGGCGGCATCCGCTGCATCCTTTGTCGCGATGGCGGCGAACCGGGTGGAAATCCTCGACAATGCGTCGATGATGATCCATCGCGCCAGCGGCGGAACCTACGACACAGCCGATGTTCTGCGCGATGTAGCGCAGGAGCTTGACGATATCGATGCGCTGATGGCCGGTGCCTATGCGCGGGGCGATGAGAGTAAGCGCGAGGGCATGGCTCTCGCTATGGCTGCCGAGACGACTTACAGCGCCGAAGAGGCCGTGACGGCTGGGCTGGCGGACACGGTCATTGGGGCTGCGACTGCCGAACCTATCCCACCTGTTGAGGACGAAGAGCCGGACAACGCCGACGGCGGCGAAGGTGAAGGCGAAGGGGATGCAGTTGACCCCCCTGCGGAACCCGCCGAACCCGCCGCGAAGGATGAGGATAAGGAAACCCGAGCTGCAAAGATCGTGCAAATCTGCGCAGTCGCAGGCGTCGATGCCAAGGCAGCGGATGGATATGTCCGATCCGGTCAGTCCGTTTCGGCGATCCGTACCGCTCTCGCAGCTAAGACTACGCCCGTCGAGTCGCCATCCGGTGCGCAAAGCAGCGGTGTCAAAGCTCGCGCCCCCTTCAATCTGAAGAACTGGAACGCGCGCAAGCGCCGCTGATCGCCAGCATCCAGACGCAATCTCAATCGTCCCTGAAAGGAGCCAATCATGGCACTGCGTACCGAGTCCCGCCGAGCGGGTGAATTCATCGCTTCTGAAGCAAACGGCTCGCTGTCGCGCGGGTCCGGCACTCTTGCCATCACTGCTGTCGCACTTGCGGCGGGCACTGTGCTGGGCAAAGTCACCACGGGTGGTGAGTACGCGCCCTACGATGCCGCCGCCAGCGACGGCACCGAAACCGCCGCCGCGATCCTCTTCGCACCGGCTCCTATTTCGGAGGCCTCGCAGAGTGTCGCGCTGTTCGAGCGCCTCGGTGAAGTGACCGGTTCGCTGCTCGTCTTTGCCGATGATCAGGATGCCACCGCCCAGACCGCCGCCCTCGACGATCTCGCTGCGCTGTTCATCATCGCGCGCTGATCCGCCGTCCATCCCGCCTTTAATTTCGCGCGATTTCGCGCCAACAGGAGTTCAAACCGATGCCAGAGATCATCGATATCTTTAACGACGATGCCTTCAGCGTCGCCAACCTCTCGCGCGGATTTTCCGAAATCGATCACGTTCCCGATCGCGCGGGAATTCTTGCATTCTCCGGAGTGCAGGAGGGTGAGACCACCACGACCGTCGCCGTCGAGGTCGATCCGCAGACCTTCGGCGTCATCCCGACGCGCACGCGCGGCGAACCGGCGAACCGTGGCGATCGCGACAGGTCCAAGCTGATCGATCTTCCCATCCCGCATATTCCGGAAGAGGCGATGATTGGTGCGGAGGAACTGTTGGCGATGCGGCGGTTCGGGGAAGTAACCGTCGAGACAGTTCAGAATGTCGTGACCCGCCGCATGGAGCGCCTTGCGGGGCGGCATGACATGACCCTCGAAAACCTGCGTCTCGGCGCGCTGATGGGGCAAATCCGGGATGCGGACGGCTCGATCCTCGTTGATCTCTTTGAAAGGTTCGGGATCAGCGAACCAAGCGCCGTAGATTTCGCGCTCTCCACTGCGGACACAGAAGTCGAAACCGTGTGTCGCGAGGTCACCCGCACGATGCGCAAAGCGGCCAAGATGGCCCTGCCGTCCTCGGCTTATGTCCATTGTTTCTGCGGCGACGGGTTTTTCGATAAGCTGATCACCCATGAAGAGGTCAAGTTGGACAAGCGCGCCAACGAGGACGCCGCCGCGCGCAAACTGGGCGAAGACTTCGCCTATGGCTCCCAGATGATCGGTGGCGTTCTGTTCGAGAACTATCGCGGCTCTGACGATGCCGACGGGTCAAGCAATACGACGGCAGGCGGCGCGGTCGGGGTCGCGTCTGATGAGGCACGGTTTTTCTGGGCCGGTGCGCCGGGGATGTATCTGGAGGCGCTTGCACCCGGAAACTTCCTGGACGCCGTGGTAGAGGTTGGCCTGCCGCGCTATGCTCGCACTCATGTCGACCCGCGCGGCAAGTTTGTCGAGCTGATGACCGAGCAGAACCCGCTGCCAATCTGCCTGCGTCCGGCAACCCTGCTCAAAGGCACTGCCTGATCCCATGGTCGATTTTTCGGCCATAGCCGGGATCGCTACGAGCGTCTGCGCCGATGTCCTCGGCGAAGATGCGCGGGCGATCCCGGCATCAGGCGAGCCATTCGATGTTTCCGCACTTCGCGATGCGGAGCCGGAACTGGTCGGGTTCGAAGCGCCCCGAAGGCGTCCAGCGATCATCCTGATCGTCGCTGTCGCGGATTGGCCAACAGTCGCGCGCGATGACCAGATCGAGATTGCCGGGGAAACTCGGCGGATTGCCGATGTCAGCCACGAGGACGAATTGCGTCTGTCCTGGCGGCTGGAAACCGAGGCAACCTGATGCACTTGACCGCCGCCCTGCCCGGCACGCTTGAAGCGCAGGTCGAGGCAGAGATCGCGCGCGGAGGGCGGGCGCTGCGGACCGCTGCCAACCGCACGAACGACGCGATGAAAAACGAGGTGCGCGGGCATGTCCAGCGCGTCTACGGCGACAGGCTTGCGAAAACGTGGCGGGGCAAGGTCTACGACAATCCCGGCACGCTGGCCCCCGCCGTCTATCAATGGTCCAAGGCCCCACGCCAGATGGAGAACCTGACCGGCACAGGGCCGATCAAATCACCGACCGGCTTTTGGCTACCGATTCCTACCGATGAGGCGCGTCGTTTGTTCCCGGCCCGCATGCTTCGATCCCGCAAGCGCAGCGGTGCTGCCGAGAGCGCAATCGCCAAGGTCGAGCAACGTGTTGGCACACTGCAATTCGTGATGCCGCGCGGGTCTGGCCGGGGCAAGCGGGCGTACCTGGTCGCCAACAGCGTGCGTGAGCGCAGTCGCAAGGCGAAATCTGGCCCGACTCGCACGTTGTCAAAAGCTCGAAAGCTGAAATCCGGCGGCTATGGCAAGGGGGCAACTTCCGTTGTCATGTTCATTTTGGTGCCGCAGGTGCGCCGTGTCGGGCATCTCGATCTCAATGTCATCAAGGCGAAATATTCCCAACGCTATTCGATGCTGATCGCCGAAGAATGGAATCGTCAATGATCGTCACCCGCGACACCGTCATGGCCGCTCTGTTCGCGCGTATCGAGGTGGCGGCGGGAACGCTGTCCGATGCCACAACCCGTCGCAACGCCACGCGCCCTGCAGTTCTTGAAAAGGGCGGCGTAGATTTCGCGATGATGGATGGGCGACCAGGCGCGCCAGAGGCAGAGGTCGAACCCGACCCGCCGTATTACATGATCGACGAGGCGGAGATCGCCGTCACCGTGGCTGAGAGCGACGGCCTGCGCGATCCCGCCGTCGTCGCGGCCCTGTCGGCTCTCGACGCCGCTCTGAGCGCCGATGACGGGCTGGGCGGCATGGTCAAGGGTCGGATGCTCTGGAGCCTTTCAGATCGCGATGATGATGCCGTGACCGGTGCCGCCCCGGATGCCGTCGCCATCGTCGCCGTCACCCTCGAATACGAAACCGCGACGCGACTCGGCGTCTGACCGGAAAACAGGAGACTTCCATGGCGATCCCCGTACAGCAAAGCGCGCGCGCTCAATCCGCAAAGGCCCGTGTCTTCATGGCCTTTGAGGCGACGCGCGGGGTGTCCCCCGAGACCGCCGCGTCGTATTATCCCGTCCGGCGCGATAGCCTGACGATAGGCGTGGCCGAAACATGGGATGCCGATGCCGATCTGCAGAACGGTCGCGATCCGACCTTGCCCACGCTGCAGATGATCGATGGGTCTTTCAGCATGGCAGTCGGCATCGACAAGCGCCTGTTCGGTGCACATGTCGGAGCGCTGCTCGGCACCCCTGTCGTTACCGATGCCAAAGCCTACGGTTACCTGCAGTTCCGAAAGGAGGGGGTGGAGTCGGGCGACACCGTTACGATCAACGGCGTAGGCTGGACGTTCACGGCTGGCAGCGCGAGCGGGGATGAAACCGAAATCCAGACGACCGTTGCCGCGACCGTTGCGCAGCTGGCCACCGATCTCAACGCATCGGCGGATACCGACATCGCAGCGGCAACCTATGTCGCTGCCGGATGGCGTTTGTTCATTGAGGCAGACGTGACTGGCGCAGCGGGCAATGCGATCACGATAGCGGCGGCTGAGGGGGTTGCCGACGTCAGTGCTGCCACGCTGGTCGGTGGTGGGCTGTACCGGCACGTCTTCAAGTCGGGGGCCGATGCGCTGCCCTCGGTCAGCTTCGCGACGGAGCATACGGATTTGGAGGAGGGATCGCACCGGTTCCCGGTTCTTTATGGTGCGGTCTACAATCAGATGTCGATAGCGGTCGAGCCGACAGGTCGAGCGACAGCGACATTCTCTGGCCTTGCCATCAACGAGCGCGAGCGCGAGACGGCCATTGTCGGCAGCGGCGCAAAGGCGTTGGCCTATGAGCGGTTCAGTCAGCTGCAAGGGGGGCTGCAGGTCGATGACGAATGTGTCTGCGGCGTCGTCCAATCTGGCACGGTCGAATACTCGAACGGCCTGGACACAGATCGCACGCTCGGCTGCGGTTTTGATCAGGACGCGGGAGCGATTACCGAGGCACTGCCGGGTGCGGCATCGGCCAGCTTCCGCGCACAGACCCGTTTCTATTCGGAAAAGCTGCACGGTCAGGCGACGGCCACGCGCGATCCGCTGAAAGTGTACTGGATGCTGTTCGATCCAGTCGACGGGTCAATGGTCAAGATCACTCTCAATCAGGTGACCTTCCCGCGCGCGGCAAAGGAACATCGCACCGGCTCGACCATCGGCGTGAACCTGCAGGGCCTCGCCTCGGGCGAAGGGGTCGCGATGCTGGAAGTCGAAATCATCAATGACGTGGCGGAGTATTCCTGATGCGCCTGATCGACAGCGCCGCCACCTTCGAAAAGACGCTGCCCTCCGGTGTCGTCGTCACCCTGCGGCCCCTCGACGGGCCGCTGTTTCACGCCGCTCAGATGGCAGCAGCAACCCGGGCGCAGGCATCCGAAGGCTGGCCCGAGGGCCTCGACCGCGAGAACGACGCACATCGTCTCGGTGTAGGTCTCTCGCTAATGGCACAGGAGATGGCTCGCCTCGCCGTCGTCGCGTGGTCAGGGGTCGAGGATGCAGAGGGCGAGCCGCTGGACTGCACCCCGGCCAACGCCACAATGTTGGCGCGTGCGATGCCTCATGACGGCGAGGCCATCCGCGATGCCGTCACGCGCCGCTCCGCGCCTGCCCTCGTCGAGGGTCAAGACGAGGGAAACGCCTCCGCGCCCGACTGACCTGGCGGTTGTCGGGCGCGGCTCAATTCTGCCCCTGTCCGGATGCGCCGGACAGGGGGCTATGTGACACCTGCCCCGGTCGCGACGCACCACGCACCGCACCGGGCGTCATCGCCGAAGCTGCGATGATGTCGCCCGCACTCTGGGCGCAAGCGCCGATGGCGGTTGTACCCGCCACCGGTGGGATAATCGGTGGCGGCGTCCTCGGCCTCGACGCCAACAATCTGACCGCCCGCCTTTCGATCCATCCCGACGATATCGCTCGCGCCGCAATGGCGTTGTGCCTCGACGCCGAATCCGCCGTGATTGCTGCGCTACAACAGGATGAGACCCCGTGAATACAGCTCAGACAAATGTGCGCCTCGGTATCGAAGGCGATGCCGAGACTCAGCGCCGGATGCGTGAAACCGGGCAGGTCGGCGACCGCGCGCTGAAACAGATCGCCGATGCGTCGGTGCCCGCGTCCGGCGGCCTGAAAGCCGTCAATGCCGCCTCGCAGGAAGGACAGGCTGCACTGAAGGCTTACGCCGCTCAGGCAGGGCCGGTCGGCAGTATCCTTACATCAATCGGCCCAGCAGGGTTCGCGGCGGCGGCGGGCATTGGCGCGCTGGTCGCCGGGATGCGCGGTGCGGCAGGTGCGGCACAGGAATTCGCGGGCATCAATCGCTCGGCGCAGGAACTTGGCACCTCGCTGCAAACCCTGCAGGAGGTTCGGGGATTGGCGCTGCTCGGCAGTGGCGGTGATTCCGACGCGGCGGATGAAGGTCTAGCGACGTTCTTCGAGCGGATGTCAGAGGCGCGGCAGGGATCTGCAGATGCGGCGGAGAGCTTTGCGCGTCTCGGCGTCTCGGTTGTCGATGTCAACGGCAAGCTGCGCGATGGCAAGGCCGTCATGCTCGATGTCGCCGATGGTTTGGAACGGCTCGACAGTGGGGCCGAGCGGCTGGAGCTGCGCCGCATTCTGTTCGGCGATACGGACGGCAAGGCGTTCGTTGCCCTGGACAAGGGTCGCGAGGCGGTGGAGGCGCTGATCGCCGAGGCGCGATCCCTTGGCCTCGTGCTCGACGAGGACATGATCCGCAAGGGTGCAGAGGTCCAGCGACAGATGACGATCACATCGCGCGTGATCGACCTCAATCTCAAGCAGGCTTTTATCGAGCTGGCCCCGATCATGGTGGCCTCGGCAGAACTAGCGGGGAAGATTGCGGGCGGAATCAACGACATTCGCGATTCGGTCGTTGAGCTGGAAAGGATGTCCCTGCGCGGATTGAAAGCCGAACTTGCAGAGTTTGACCGTTCGGCCAAGGAAATGCGCAAGGTTCTTGACGAGGGGGCCTATATCCCGTCCATCAAGAAGAACATACCGCTTGAAGGTCGCGCCCGGCAGCGGATGATCGATGACTTGACCGAAGTTGAGATTCAGCGTGCTGAAATTGCCGCGATGATCAAGTCACGCGAGCCGATTGAATCCGCTGTCGCATCATTGCCCGGACTGCCGCCCGCGTTGCCTGACACCGGTGCAAAGACCCGCGACACCGCCGAGGAGCGGCGCGCTGCGATCCGTGCGATGGCCGATGCACTGGAAGACATTGAGCAGCGCAACAAGGCCATTGCCCTGATCGAGGCCGGACAGGTCGATGCAGCACAGGACATGCTGCGCCTTGCCGAACAACGCGCCTCCGTCGAGCGGGCGATGCGCGATGCCCGGCGCGAGGGCGAGGCCGATGGTCTGAAAGGCGCAGCCCTCGAAAACGTCGTGCGTGCTGCCGAGATCGAGGCGACGACGGCCAATGCCGCCGCCGAGTCGCAGCGCGCCTTGTCCGACGCCCGCTCTGCCGCTTCTAAACGCGAGAGCGATGCGGCGGCGCAGGCGGCAAAGGATGCAGCCGAGCGCGCGCGACTCGATGCCGGTGCCCTCGCTGCCACCAAGCGCCTTGCGGAACAGACGGTCACGCTGACACATGCGCGCCGCGACGCCGGGTTTGTCGCTGCTGCTGCCGCAGATGCTGGGCTTGCGGCAGATCGCGAGGCGCTCAAGGTTGTCGAGATGCGCCTGCAGCGTGATCGTGATGCCGCAAGCATTCGTGCTGCGGGAGATACCGCCGCGCGCGGAGCCGGAGAGTTCGACGACGCGACCGCCCTGCGCGCCAAGGCCGAAGCGATTGCGACTCAAGAGATCGAGACCCGCAAGCTCAACGAGACCTATCGAGAAAATCGACGCATCGTCGCGGGGCGCGAGGATGCGGTGCGGTCCCTCGCGGCTGCGGAGCAAGGGCTTGCCGATGTTCGTCGTGATGCCGCCCCCGTTTTGGCCGCGTTGGATGAAGTTGCCGCCGCGCGGAGCCTCGCCGATCTCGAAACCTTGCGCGACCGCATTGAGGCGGAGGGCGACCTTGCGAAGGTCAGGGCAGCCGGTGACGCCGCCGCCCGTGCCGCCAAGGAATTCGAGGACCCCACCGCCCTGCGCCAGATCGCCGAGGCGCGCGCCGAGGAGGTCATTGCCCTGCGCGAAGGCAATGAGGCGCTGGCCGACCGCACCCGTGTGTTGCGCGATCAGGAGGCGGCGCGCAAATCCCTTGCCGAGGCCGAGACCCGATTGTCAAACGCTCGCGCCGCCGCCGCCCCGGGCGCGCAGGCCGCTGCCGCCGTTGGTGGCGCGTCCAATATTGTGGATTTCAAGGCGATCCTCGCCGAACGCAAAAGACAGGAAGACGCACTCGCCATCATCGCCGCCGGAGATGCCGCCGCGCGCGGTGCCGGAGAATACGGTGACCCCGAACGCCTGCGCGCGGTCGCCGAGGAAATGGCGCGCATCACTCAGGCTCGCCGGGACGACAACGATATGATCGCCGAAGCGCGCAAGGCGCTGGAGGATCAAGCCGCCGCACAGGCCAAGATGACCGAGGCGGTCGAGCAAACTCGCAAGGCCAGCGACGATGCAAACCGCGCGCTGGTGGCCGGCTTTGCAAGCGCGATCGAGCAGGCCGAC
>Ga0114957_1001054_pt1 | contig 32445 bp, 26 predicted proteins | sample BantaG_FD_87175 | JGI IMG/M metagenome (GOLD analysis project Ga0114957, IMG submission 87175) | Marine algal microbial communities from Bantry Bay, Ireland - BantryBay_4 metaG | ecosystem: Host-associated > Algae > Red algae > Unclassified | place: Bantry Bay, Ireland | collected 2014-11-21
CAGTTAATTACGGGTTATTGTGGTGATCCCACCAGGACTCGAACCTGGAACCTGCTGCTTAGAAGGCAGCTGCTCTATCCAGTTGAGCTATGAGACCATTTATAACTGGATATGTTATTTAAGCGGATGCAAATTTATATCTTTTTTCTAAAAAAATGCAATTTCCAACCTTTATTTTTTAAAACTAAATAACCTTTCTTTTCGTTCCCTATCCTTCCTGAAATTTTTTATATTCACAAACATTTTAAAAATGCATAACTATGAGCCAAACGAATGTCAAAATAGATGAAAGTTGGAAAGCTGTTTTAAATGAAGAATTTCAACAACCCTACTTTGCTGAAATTAAAAAATACCTCGTTCAAGAAAAACAAAGCGGGCAAACTATCTATCCTCCTGGTTCTCTTATTTTCAATGCTTTTGATTCTACTCCTTTTGATAAAGTAAAAGTGGTCATCATTGGTCAAGATCCTTATCATGGTCCTAGGCAAGCTCATGGTTTGTGTTTCTCTGTGATGGATGGAATATCTGCTCCTCCTTCATTGGTTAATATTTACAAAGAATTAAATACTGATGTTGGGATGCCAATTCCTCAAACTGGCAATCTTCAAAAATGGGCAAACCAAGGAGTGTTTCTTTTAAATGCTTGTTTAACAGTACGTGCTCATAATGCAAATTCTCATAAAAATATCGGCTGGCATAAATTTACGGATGCTGTAATTCGTAAATTATCGGAACAACGGGAAGGTATTGTTTTTTTACTTTGGGGAGGATTCGCAAAAAAGAAATCATCACTTATTGATGAACTTAAACATTACGTTTTGACTTCAGGACATCCTTCTCCTTTAAGTGCCAACCGTGGCTATTGGTTTGGAAATAAACATTTTTCAAAAACTAATGAGTTACTTGAAAAGCAAGGCCTCACCCCTATTGATTGGACGCTGTAAAACGGTTTTCCAAAGCCGTTCCTTAAAAACGGCTTTGGAAAACCACATTACATTTCTTCCATCTTATTAATGTTCTCTTCCAAATCATCAATATAACTTCCATACCCTTTTTTATTCATTTTCCCAGCTATCCAATGTCCACACTTATTCCTACCTTCTTTTTAACTGATTTTTTAAAAGTAAAAACTGTATTCAAAGCCACTCGATAAAGCCATGTACTAAAACTTGAACGTTCTTCGAATTTTGGAAAACTCTTCCATCCTTGTAATAATATTTCTTGAAATAAGTCTTTCTTATCCTCGATCACATCAATATGTAAACTGATTACCTTGTGAATGATACCTTCATTCTCTTGAATCAATTTCATATATTTATTCTCTAAATTTGTTGACATTATTTTACTAATTTGGATTTTATATTACATTAGTAGAAAGTAGGTTACAAAAAATTACAGCAACCTTAATTTTTTTTAAAAATAATTATATTTCTGGCTAGATAATAAAAGAAAGGTATATCTTTTTGCTTTGGAATATCTTGATAAAACAAATAATATATGAGGTGGATTATCTTCAAAATGCTTTCAATAACAATATTATTTTCTTTCGTATTGACCTCCTGTCTAATAAAAAGAAATGCTAAAAAACTTAGTACAGATAATATTGAAAAGATATCATTAGACTTTGAAATAGTATCAGATGAAATCTCATTTGAGGCAATAAATGAGATAGATTCTTTTAAGAATAAATTAATAGCATATTCGAATTTTGAGATAATAGCTACATTAAAACAAATAAATAAAACTAGTAGAAGCGTAAAATTAGATGATTTTATTGTATACGAGAATTTTGAAATTACCAATACGAAAAGAGAAAAAAAAGACGATTTAATTACGGAGTATCATTATTCAATAGTCTTCGATCCTGAAACATACGAAACAATTGGAGTCGAAAATATAATGCTAAAACCTAATGAATATTCTATAGATTCGATAAATTTGGTCAAGGATTTTAGATTCTATTTAAGTGATCCTGATACCTTACTAATAAGGATTAAGAAAGTATATTTTGAAAAAGAAATATATTCTAATTGCGATACCTTGATAATTAAGTAATGATAAAATAATAAGGCAAAAAGTTAAGCGTATTAATTTAAGGTAATTCATAAGCAACTACTTGATCTTTTAATGCAACTAAAACAATTTCTTTTTTATCAGAATATAAATTGACTAATTGAAAAGGCGTTGTCCCTGCTAATGGGAAATCTTGATGTAAATTTCCTTTTTTATCAATTAAGAAAATCTGTTCTTGTTCAGGGTGAACAGCTCCTATCATCGCTTTCCCCATATTATCAGATTGTACTGAAAAAATTTCATCTGGTCGCTCTAAAAATCTAAATTCCCCATATTGATCAAACTTATTTTTATGGTTATAAAAGATTTGCAATTCTTCATTTTCTAATACGGCAAAATCAGTTTTATTATCTCCACCTATGTCGGCTGAAGTATATAATTGATCAATTGGGGATGGTGCATCTTTTTGTAATAACCCAAGTGATTCACCTTCCAAGTTTACTGTTCGTTGAAATCCTGAAGGGTCTGCAATTAAAACCTCCGAACTATTCTCATCCACTTGCAAACAGAGTGGCTGAGTAACTGTTGAAGCGATTCCAATGCCTTCCGTAGTTTTAAATCCATCTTTTCCAAAACAAATAAAATCACCTTTATCATTAAAGGCAATCAAGTAATCTTTATTTTCAGTTTGAACATGTTTAAGAGGAGTGGATATTTTTCCAACTTTTTCAATTCCCTGCCAACCTGAAAAAGGTAATCCTTTCATATCAAAACCATAAATATTTTCATTTTCACAGGCTAAAAATATCCCATATTCACCTTCACTAAAATCTGCTAATAACAAACTGTTTACGGAATTGGAGGTAAGTTTTAATGGGAAATTATTTTGGTTTTCTCCTTCAAAATTGATTTGATGAATTTTATCTTTAGTATTAAAAACTAAAACTGGAGGTTCGTTTTTCACAAAATCACCTCCTAATATTTCAGATAATATAGGCCCTTCTAAAATCACATTCCATTCCTCCTCCCCTTCTATATTAAAGAGATATAATCGATTTTCCTTATCCTGAATCAAAATATCATAACTACCTTTTTCTTTATTAAAAATGGCAAAAGGTGGTGTTTGTGCATCAGCATGAAGCGGTAATTTCCATTTTACTTCAATCGGTATTTCAGTTTCTTTTTCATAAAATAAAAACCCATTATGTTGCAATTTATTATTTTTAAATTTCCCATTGAGACCAAGAGAGAAATTATTCCAACTATTAATTTGGTCAAGAATGTAATTACTTTTTGAGGAAAAAGAATTTCTAAAAAATTTCTTAGCCGTTTTTTGATTCCAATATAACTCAACAATTTCAGATGCTGAGGATTCATTTTTCATTTTCAAAAAAGAGATATTCCTAGCAAGTGTTCTATTAACAAGAATTTTATCAATCCAATTTTCAATAATCCTTGAGGACTTTGTAAACACCACATAATCATTAATAAATGTATAACAAGGATTTTGCATTTTTATATTTTCACCTTCGGAAAATGGGATTGGTAACTCCTCTAATAATATTTGCCGAATAGGATAAGTTTGATAGTCCCATTTTTTTAAAAGTCCTAAGCTATCTGAAAGTTTCTCCAAATGGTATTGAGCCATTTTTATATCTTTAATCTGATAAGCAACAAAATTTTCCGATTTCATTTTGCGAGTGAAAATTTGAGTTTTACCCGTTAACCATTCATCAGAAATCCAAGGCATAAAATATTCATTAAAGTAATTATCTGTCGATTTTGATTTAACTTGATCCATGCCTTTAATACTACTTCGAAAATAATAAGCTAAATTTTCAGGTAAAATTTCTTGAGCTTGTGATTTTGTAATTTTATTGTTATTAAAATAGGTTTTTAAAATTTCATTACTCGAGAATGGTCTTATATTACCATTAATTGCAACTCCTTTTTCTTTAAATTCGAAAACCCAATTTACCGATGCTGCCACTTGGGAAAAACGATCTAAATCTGCAACTGGTTTTGCATTAAGGAAAGGAGTCATAAAAGCTTTAAAATTTTTCATTAAAGCAATCACTTCAATTCGTTTAGGTTCGTCATTTTTCTCATTTGAGAAATCCAATTGATATTGGTTGAGTAAATTGGTAGCAGGATTTTTTATTTGCTGCATTCCTGTTTCAACCAAATAAGAATACCGAGAAACCAATAATAAATTATTGTAGGAAGCGACTGTAAATTTACTACCATCATTTAATGTCAAGGCATAGACTGTATTTCCTTTGGCTTGGGATTTTCTATGGGAAAAATTTTCTAATAAAATATCTAATGAAAAAACATCTTTTTGATCATTTATCACATATAAAAAATCCACATCATTTTTACCACTTAAATGAAGGGAAGCCGTAATCCTAGAATCCAAAAGAAGTTGTCGATGATTTTTATCTTTAGAGAACAACTTTCGGATAGCATTAAAATCTTCTGACATTTTTTTTACGAAAAAAACATTGCTCATCTCCTCTGCATAAGGCATCTTTGTGAGGTAATGTCGAATCTGGAAGAAGTCTTCGAAAGTTAAAACAAGTGGAGCATTTTGAGGGATGGCTTCAATTGGAGCAACTGAAGCAAGCGGGTTGCGGTAAGTTTCTTGAATAAAGAAAAACCATACAGACAAAGCGAGTAAACCTGTTAAGAAAAAAAATAAAACTATTTTTTTCAATTTAATAATGTTTCTGATAGTGTGTAACAATGTAGCCGATAGTGCTAATTTTGAAATACTAAATCTTCAGCCATTTTTCCCTAATACAAAAATAAGCATTTTTATGAATAAAAAATTGTTATTAATTGGTGCCATGATGGGTATGTTAGCTGTTGCCATTGGAGCATTTGGAGCACATGGGTTGGAAGGAAAAATATCTGCTAAACGAATTGGTACATTTGAAACAGGCGTAGCCTATCACTTTTACCATACTTTTGCCATTTTCATTACAGTATGGTTGGCTACACATTTTAAAGACAAATCTTTTCTGAGAGCAGGTTGGTTTTTTGTAATTGGATTGTTATTCTTTTCTGGATCATTATATTTATTAGCAACTCAAACACTTTTAGGAATTGAGAATTGGACAAAAATCATAGGCCCATTCACTCCTATTGGTGGTTTGTTTTTTATATTGGGTTGGGGATTTATGTTTTATAGAATTTTGAAATTAAAATAACGAACCACGAACGCTTCGCTTGACGAACCACGGGTCAAAATGTGTATCGACCGTGGTTCGTGATTCGTCAAGCGTAGCGTTCGTGGTTCGTCCTATAAAACTTTTAAAGATTTTCGATAAGCACTAGGAGTCGTTCCTGCATGTTTTTTAAATGCAGAATAGAAAGTAGATTTGGAATTAAAACCAGCATCATAAGCAATAGAAAGAATAGTGAATTGTTTAGAATCTTCTGAGGTAAGTAGTTTTTTGGCAGTCTTTACTCTATAGCCATTTACAAAGTCAAGAAAATTACAATCGAGTTTTTCATTGATCACTTGCGATAAATAATGAGAAGGAATTTGGATTTGTTTCGCTAGATTTGTTAAAGTAAGATCAGGAGAAAGATAAGGTTTTTCTTCTTCAAAATAGTTTAATAATTTTGATAAAAATCTTTCCTTCTTCTCTTCCATCAAATTAGAACTTTCATACTTCTTAGTTTTTTCCTCAGAAGAATCAGGTAGTGGCATTTGATGTGGGAAGGAATGAAAAAGTTCGGGTTTTACCATAATCGCTACAAAAACTGCAAAGGAAAATAAGAAAAAACAAAGAAGGATGATCGATAATGTAAATTTTCCATAGAAAAAAACAAAACCAATTATTACAGAAAAAGGGGGAAGTGCATGTATTGCAATAAAAACCAAAATCCATGAATGAAAAGCATTATCCACAGCAGAGGTAGAGTTGACAATATGTTTTTTATATTTAGAAATCACCAGAATTGATAAAACAAAATATATTATAAAATGGAGGCTTTTTAATATCAACATTATTAGATTTTCTCGAACCGTTCCCAACTGTACTAACTCAATAAAAAAATTATATTTCTCTGCACCACTTTGTAAAAAAAAAGGAAGATAAGACAACTGATCCACAACTAGGGGCAAAAAATGTAAGCATAAGATCGGACGCATTTTAAATCCTTTTTGAGTACACGCTCTCACATATAAATAAGTTAGAGGGCCTAGTGAAAGAGGAACTAAAAGTGAAGTACCAATGATATGTGGGAATTTTTCCAATAAATCAAATCTAAATAAAAAGCCTGGTCCAAAATAAGTAATTGATAATAAAACTATAATAGCCAAATAGATATTGGCTTTATTCTTTGCGGAATTGTTAAATAATAAAAATATTCCTATGCTTAAACCTAGGAATAAACCAATAATAATGAGGATAAGATTAACGGGGTTAGTTATCTCGTTGTTCATTGTTTTACAATGTGTGTTTTTTGGGGTCAACTTTAAAATCTAAGAAAGAACATTTTTGATTCTCCTAGAGAGATTGATAATTGACGTAATATATGTTTGTTAAAAAAAAATAAAATAGAATTAAAAATTCCATTAAGCTAAATTAAAATAAAAATTAGAACTCAACAAAAGTCAGCACACTTCTTTTAATTCTTTTGGAGTTCAATACATTTTTTTATTTTTGTTGATAAAACAAATTTAAAATTCCAATGGGAACAAAATCATTCTCTTATATCTTAATCTTATCTGTATTATTCATTTCCCTATGTTGTTCCTTTTCATCAATTGCTCAACCCAAATTAGATCATAAAGTTTTTATTATTGGAAATATTTCAAAGCTTCAACCTTCCTCTGACTATTTTCGACAACTCATCAAAGAACTTAATCTCCAACAACAAAAGACCTCTTTATTAATTTTAGGTGATATCAGTAAAAAAAATAAAGGGGATTCTCCTCCTATTTTTAATACTAAAATCTTATCGGCTTTCGATCAAATAAAAAATGACCAGGTCAAAATTCATTTTATCAGTGGCGATAAAGATTGGGATAATTCAGGAAAAGATGGCTGGAATCATGTTCAACAATTAGAAGTTTACTTAAAAAAGAATGTCAACGCTGATCATTCTTTCTCTCCCGATGATGGATGTCCTGGGCCACATGAAATAAAAGTCGATGATGATTTAGTAATTATAACAATCAATTCACAATGGTTTATGCATCCCTATGACCGACCTGGATTGACCAGTTCCACTTGTGATATTTTATTTGATTATGAATTCTGGGAAGAACTTGAGGATGCTATCGAAGACAATGAAGATAAAAATATTATCATAGCAGCACATCATCCCGTTTATTCTCATGGTTTTTATAGTGGAAAAGTTTATGATTGGAAATCGTTTATTCCAATATTTGGAGGGCCTTATCAATCTTTTAGAAGACACGATGGAACGCCAAAAGATATGTCCAACACTCAATATAAATTGTATATCCAAAATCTTCAACGAATTTTAAATGAGCACCATGGGATCATTTTTGTTTCTGGACATGAGTTTGATGCTCAAGTTTTACAGGTTGATGAAAACTATTTTATTAATAGTGGTGCCAGTTACCGAAGTCGAAAAACAAGAAACTCAAAATCAACTTTATTCAGAAATTCAAAATTGTCCTACTCTATTCTTGATTATTATGAGGACGGTAAGGTTGATTTAACGATTAAAAAAGAAGATGGAAATATATTGTTTGAAAAAAAAATATACTGCTCCAGTTGTAATGAATCAAAATCTCAAGAATGTATACACTACAATCACAGGTTAGTTCCCTGTCAAAAAAATCAACAACTAGAAATTGATTCTACTTTGATTAAAACGTTTGCCAATCAAACCGTTAGTGTTATTCCTGGAATTCAATATAAAGCCAGTAAATTCCAAACAAAAATGATGGGAGAATTGTATCGAAAAGAATGGACGACACCTGTAACCCTTCCTTATCTTGATATTGGAAGCTATAAAGGAGGAATGATTCCATTTGCCAAAGGTGGCGGAAAACAGACTGATGCACTAAAGTTTGTACTTCCCGATGGTCGTCAATTTGGTTTTAGATCAGTCAATAAAAATGTAGCTCGAAATACTGATTACATTTTAAATAACACCGTAATTACGGATTTCAACCAAGAGCTTATTGCTAACCAAATTCCATTTGGAGATGTCGTCACCTCTGTTCTTTTAGATCATACTGATATCCTTCATATGCGTCCTCGCCCATTTGTAATGCCCGATGATCCAAGGCTTGGTCAATTCAGGGAAGACTTTGCGGGGTTGGTTGGAACGGTAGAGGAACGCCCAAAAAGTAAAAAGAAAAAGCGTCCAGGTTTTGCTGGTGCAAAGAAAGTCGTTTCTTCTAATTCCATGTACCGATATTTATTTAAAGATAACTACAACGAAATTGATCGTCAAAGTGTAGCAAGAGCATTGATGTTTGATATCTGGGTTGGAGATTGGGATCGGCATGGCGGCAACTGGAAATGGGCAGGATATAAAACTGGAAAACATTATACGTTCAAACCTATTCCAAAAGATAGAGATCATGTTTTTCCTATTTATGAAGGGAAAATTTTACGTCCTTATTTAAAACTCACTCCTCATACTGCAGATTTTGTGGAAGAGATTAATAATGTTAATAATTTAATGTATCAGGGTCGGCACTTGACTAATTTTTTAAATTCAAAATTAAAGAGAAGGGATTGGGAAGAAGCTGCTGATTATCTTCAAGCTACTTTTAACGAAGCTATTATTGATGAGGCATTCGAATATATGCCTAAGGAAATTCGACATTTCTCAAAAGAAAGATTAAAGACTACCCTACTGGCTCGATTAAAGGAATTGGATAAAGTTCCTCTATATATTGAAGAACGATTTTCAAAAATCGGATTAATGGTCGGTAGTAATCATCCCGAATTATTTGTTGTAGAGCGACTTAAAAATGGTGCCGTGATAATTATAATAAATGATTATAAGGAGGGAAAAAGAGGATTTGAAATTTTTAGAAAAACATTTTATCCGGGGATAACAAAAGAAATACATTTGTATGGATTAGGTGGAGAAGATAGATTTAGTATCAATGGAAAAACTGATATTGCTATTCCTATTAGAATTATTGGGGGCGAAGATGAAGATAAAATTACGGATTGGTCTGAAGTAAAAAAAGGCAAGAAAAAAACTTTGGTGTACGATTCCAATAAGGAGGACAACATCACAAAGTCATCTGAAACTAAAGTACATCGTCCTTTTTATTCTCCTCAATTCAATGTGTATGATTTTGAAAATTCTTTTATTACAGGTTTTGCTTCTCCGTATTTTGCTACAGATGAAACAATAGGTATAACTGGGAAATTAGAAAAAGTGAATCGAGGGTTTAACAAACCTATTTTCAAAAGTAAATTCATACTCAAGTTTAAATATATTCCTACTCTCAATTCGATTAAGTTTAAACCAAAATATATTTATAATGATTTTTATAAAAATCAAAACTTGCGAATACGTGGTCGAATCGCTATCAATGACACCAGTTTTGATGATTTATATGGTTTTGGCAATACCTATAATTTTACTGACGAATTAGAAGATGATAGATTCTATAGAGTAAAAAATGATAACTATTCTTTTTCTATTGGATTGGAAAAACCATTTTTTAGTCGCAGTCATTTTAGATATAGTGTAGGTGTAGAGTATCATGATATTCAAATAAAAAACGACAACTCTTTTCTTGCCATAAACCAAACATTAAAAGAAGCGGCGTTAGGGAAAAATGCTATGGTTTTTATTCGTACAGCGTTTGATATTGATTTATTAGATCAATTAGATATGCCATATGATGGAACAAGAATTGAAATTGAAAATACTTTATATGCAGGTGTAAAGGGTGCGTTTGATACTTATGGAAAATTTGATGCTTCTGCAATTCAATATTTTACAGCTTCTATTTTTAGACCAACAACTTTAATCTTAAAGCTTGGAGGTAGTTTCACTTATGGGGATGCCCCTTACTACCATTTAACCTCTATGGGAAATAATCGAAACCTAAAAACTTTTAATAGTAATCAATTTGTAGGATATTCTGGAATCTATTTTAATACTATGTTGAGGTATGATTTAGGGACGATTGCCAAAAGGTTTCTACCTTTTAATATCGGACTACTTGGATATCACGACCAAGGACGAGTATTTTTTAAAGAACAATTTTCTTTAGAAGATTGGAGATTTGGATATGGAGGTGGTGCTTATTTGACTTTTTTAAAAGGAAAAATTGCGGTTAATTTTTTAGCGGGTCGTAATGAATTTGAGCAAGGTTTTTTTAGATTAGATCTTGGTTTTGGAATCGAATAAATTAAAGAAATCAAAATCAAAACGTCAATCAAAATCAAAATCAAAATCGAATAAAGTGGTTTCACCGTTTTTAATTTTTGATTTTGATTGACGTTTTGATTTTGATTTTGATTTTTAATTCGAGGTCCAATAATCAAAAACTAATGCTTTCTCCACATGTGGTTTAAGTATTTCCACAAATTCAAGATGTTTGGGATGAGGAAGATATATTGCTCTTCCTGCTTCGTTTTCAAACGTTACAAAAAAGCAATGAGTGTAACCTTGCTCTAATTCTTCTGGGCTATTATTCGTTCCCCATTCAAATCCAATTATTTCTGGAATATGTTCTTTTAATTCTGCAAATTTTGTTTCTACCGTATTAATATTAGCGAGTGTTGCTTCTTCTTTAAATTTAAACATCACAATATGACGTAGTAATTTTTCTTTCTTTATTGTTTTGATATTTTCTTGCATAGGTTTTTGATTTATCTTTTTTGAATTGTCAATCTCTGAACAGCTACCAAACAGTAATATCGTAAAAACAAACAGTATAAGATTTTTCATTTAATTTGATTTTGAAAGAATTAAAAAAATAAAAATCACACAAGATCTATTTTGTAAAACCACAAGAACTTAAATTTAATTAAGAAAATCTTTAATCTTTTAACTTCTTTTAAGACTTTCCAATCGTATCTTTTATTTTTTTAATAAAACCTTATCAGCGGCTTAACTCCAATTAACAGGTTAGGACTGCATCTTGTCGTTATATCCAACATAAGAATGGAAAAATAATAAATGTAGTTTTTGACAGTTTATTAGTTTTTCATTCTTAAAAGCAATGTTGAAAATTTATTCAATAATTTGTCCACCACACTAAAACTTTGAAATTATGAACACGACAAAAAGATTTTTCGGAACAGCAATCGCATTATTAATCACAACTTTCACTTTTGCACAAGTTTCATTGGGACTTAAAGCAGGAGTAAATTATGCAAATATTTCAACCCCTGATTTATCAATCGTTGGGATACCAAACACGGATGCTAACAGATCACTTACATTTGGAGCGGTAGCTGAGATAGGTATTAAAAATGGTTTTTCAATCCAACCTGAATTAAACTTTAGTAAAAAAGGATTTGAAATCTCTCAAGGTATTCCAATAGAATTATTGAATGTGAATCTTCCTATTGGCGTAAAAGCTATTACAGATTTGAATTATTTAGAAGTACCCGTTTTAGGAAAATATAGTTTTGGTAATGAAAAAGTGGGCGCGTATGTTGTTGCTGGACCAACAATGGGATATGCTACTAGCGGTCGTTTTAAGACTGCTGCAAACTTTATCATTGATATCAATGTCGTGAATCGAAAATTTGATTTAGATGCTTTGAATATTTCTAGATTCGATATTGGAGGAACGATTGGAGTGGGTGGAACGATGAACCTAGGAAATACAAAATGGTTTGTAGATGCAAGGTACACGCATGGTTTTAAGAAATTAGATAATGTTCCAGTTATTGATTTAGATTTTAGAAATAAAAACTTTGCACTAACTACTGGAATTATGATTCCTCTAACAAGTGGTTATTCGAGTCCTAGAGCATAAATTAGCTGAATGGTTGATTGGAAAATTAGGTGAGGATGGATTATTAAACTTTGACTTCCACAACAACTTATTCATTTTTTAAGAATTTTTAATCCTTTGATAATATCACAATAGAGGCCTTCGGAGATTTAATCTTCGAAGGTCTTTTTTATTCAAGAAGGATATACGCGTCACAGTTTTCAACTCAAACTGTGACGCGTGTATCTTTCGTGGATTAAAAAAGGTGTTACTGCAATTAGCAATAACACCTTTTCCTTTTTTAATTTCTTAAAAGAATTAATTTTCAGAAAATTCAATTACTGGATCTTCGTCTTCTTCTTTCTTTCTATTTCGATACCAGATAAATCCAATTGTCCCAACAATAATGTAAGGCGTCATAAACATGTAAATAATACCTGCATTCAATCCTTTCCCTGCGGTTCCTCCATCTTTTAAGTTTTGCTCTGCTGACATTTTACACATTGGACATTGCGCTTGAACATCATTTACCGTAGTCATATTTATGGTAAATGCTAATGCTAAAAGTGCGATATATTTTAAGAAACTATTTTTCATATTTGAGATTTTAAATATAAATAAAGATACGATTTTTTTGAACCACTAAAGTCACAAAAAGAGCACAAAAGAAAATACGTGTTAGGACTTTTGTGTTTCTTTTGTGACTTTTGTGGTTCAAAAAATTACTGATAATACGGTCGTAACATTAAATAACAAATAGGTCCCGTAATTGCCACATATAACCAAAGTGGATAAACCCATCTTGCTATTTTTTTATGTCGTTCAAATTGATTAGTAAATGCTCGATTAAACGTCAACAGTATAAAAGGTAAAATTATAGCAGCTAAGATTACATGAGTGGCTAATAAAAAGAAATAGATGTATCGAATTACACCTTCTCCTCCAAATCTTGTTTCTTCATTTGTAAAATGATAAACCACATAGGATAATAAAAATAATGCTGAAAAGACCATTGCAGCGTATATTGAATTCCGGTGCGCCTTCATATTTTTATTTTTGATAAAATATAAAGCTGCAATCAAAGCAACTGCTGCCATTGCATTCAATCCTGAATGAAAAGGTGGAAGAAAACTAAAGTCAATATCTGTATCGATTTTAATTCTTCGCATCATCCCCACTAAAGCAAGAACTACTATTGAAATGACAACTGATAAAATATTCAGTTTCTTTTCTAAAGCTCGATTTGGTTGTAAATTATTTCCCATTTCTTTTTTTTATAAAAACAAAAATTAAGGAAGGTTGTTGAATTAAGTTTATCAATTTATTGTCAAAATTATTTCTCTTTCTCTCTTTCAAATTCAATTCCCGGTCTAACATCTCTAGGTAATAAAAGGGCGATGTGTTCTACCATTCTTTTGACCTCCTCAGTATCATCAATATTATAAAAATTCCGAATAGTTTTTTTATTATCTATTAAAACAAAAAATGGATATTCCTTTAGTTGGTCTGGAGTTCTTTTTTCCAAAATAACATCAGGTGCATCATTTTCTTTAGGTCTCCATTCTACAGGATATTTGATTTGTTCTCCTAACCAATTTTTTAAATCACTTTCTGGAGCCTGAATAATCTTATGTTGAAAAGGATTTATTTTCTTTTCTTTTTGAATCGTTACAAAATTGCTCACACCATTTCTTTGAGCTAATAAAGGAAAGGTCAACAACTTTAAATTCGGATTATCTCCGAATTGAATATTTAGTTTTTGAATGACCTCTAAAATAACTTCAGTATTCTTTTTATCCTCACCTATAAAACTAAGCACGGACATTTTATTTTCTAAACTATCAATGCTGTAATCCGAATATGGAGTAGACCAAGCAAAGTTTGGTAATTTCCCATAATCCTTTAACTCTGCTCTACTATCCATTTGGTAGTTGTAGCCAGTTTTTAAATAATACCAAGACATCAGGGGAAAAATAATAAGGATAGTAAGTATTCCTAAAACTCGTAGTTTGCTTGCCATAATTTATCGAGACTGATTTATAATACCGAATTAACTAGAATATGTCGTGTATATTAGGATAGATATTGTTGCTAATTGAGGCAAAAAACGCAGGCGAACCCTATGGTTCGGCGTACCGATAGCTATCGGTATTTTAATGATGAGTAGCAGCAAAAGATATTCTAAGATACACGACATATTCTAGTTAATTCGGTATAGTTATAACAAAAAAAAGGTGAGATTGTTAATCTCACCTTTTTTTATTTTTATTGAAAATCTTCTTTTTTCAATTCTCTGGTTTCGACCATTCCTATTTTTTTAACTTTAGGAGAGTTAGTCGTTTCTATTTTATCTCTTTCTTGAATTACATTTCTTCGTTCACCGTAAGAGGCTCCTTCATTAAAGAAGGCAACTACAGCCCAAACTAAAAGTCCAGCTGGTAACAACACACTTGCAACTAATCCTTTTGCCTCATAACGCATGTGCATAAATTCATAAATGATAAAATACGCCTTGTAAAGACTCAATCCAATCATGATCAACATATAAGGATAACGCATCCAAGAATCACCAATGTCAAATGACTCGGTAATATGACCATTAGCAAAAAGAGCAATCGCCACCTCCACAATCGTTAACACACCTAAAAGGATCAAACCTTTGAATACTAATTTTTTACTGTCTTCGTAAGATAAATCACTCATTATCTGATATTAATTTTGAATTATAAATTTTGAATTTTGAATGATTCGAAAAGTGTGTTCAAAATTCTTAATTATTCTAGTTTTATAAAAAAATTAAATCTGTTTCACATTTATAATAAATAGAAACAAAGGAAAACAAATACCCATACCAAATCGACAAAGTGCCAATACAATCCAATCTTCTCTACCATTTCGTATTTGTTATTTCTTTCATGGTATAATCCACTTGCTACATTTATCATAATAATAATCAAAAATACAACTCCTGAAAATACGTGAAATCCATGGAATCCTGTGATAAAGAAAAATAAAGAACCAAATGCGATTGGGCCATCTATTTCTTTCATAATTTGACCATCCTCAGTTTTAAACGCTGCAGGTTCGTATAAATGAGTATCGTGACCATATGTAATTAGATAAGGATCTTTTACTTCAAATGATAATTCATCATCAGCCTTAAGTTCATCAAAAGTCTTATCGTGAGTTCTTTTTACAAAGTATCTATTCTCCTCAATATCTTCTTTACCTGGCATTATGTAGTACTTGATTTCTGGATGTTCTTCTCCTTCATCATGATGTGCATGTGCCATTCCTGCCAATTCAGGAGCATCGGCAGCTTTTTTCTCCGTAAAACCAGCAGCTATTAATTCTGCACTTGAAATATAAGTACCATTATTTAGTTGTGATGAAAAAGGATCTTTAGTTACCGTAACTCCTTCACCATTAATCATCGTGTTCCACTCCCATGCTTGACATCCAAGAAAAGTAGCACCTCCAATAATCGTTAATGCCATCCAAAAAACAACACCTCTTTTATTATTTCTTGCTCCTTCTTGTACCGCTCTTACCATAGTTACAGAACTAATGATCAGAACGAAAGTCATGAATGTTACAAAAATCAATGGAAATTCTCCATGCAAAAAAGGAACTTTAGCAAAAACGAAATCAGGAACTGGCCAAGCCGGCATACTGAATCGAATCGTACCATATGCAATCAAGAATCCTGCAAAAGTAAATGCATCCGAAACTAAGAAATACCACATCATTAATTTTCCATAACTCGCATCCCATGGTTCAGCGGCGCCGTCCCATTTTTCTCCAACTTCGTGGTGGTGGTCATGTACAGTTGTATCTGTCGCCATTTGTATTAATTTAAAATTATCAGTTAACGTCGAACTTGAAAGTCAAACGTTTTTCACGTCAGTTATTTATAATAAATTATGAATTCAATACTAAGAAAAAAACAAGGTATAACCATAATACCCCAACAAAGTGCCAATAAGTTACCGTTAAATCTAAACGGTGTATTCTTGCCTTCGTTACAAAAGGTTTTAAAGTAAATGCATGAACTAATGCTGCCATCAATGCTACAATCCCTCCCAATACATGTGCTGCATGTACTCCTGAAATTACATAGACAAATGATCCCGCAGGATTTCCATCCATATAAATTCCACTATTCATCATATCCATCCATGCCTCATATTGTAACACCACAAATGCAACTCCCATCAAAAATCCAGTTACCAATAAACCTTTATATAAATTGAAATTATTTCTTCTAAATGCTCTTTGACAACCGATCAAAACAATACTACTCAATACGATGATACCTGCATTCCAAAAGAATAAATTTGGTAAATCGAACTCCAACCAATTCCCTGCTGCTCGTCGAACGACAAAGGCACTTGTAAAACCAACAAACATCATAACAATACTCGCACAAGCTATCCACAAAGCAAATTTCTGTGGATGAATTTTGTTCTTAGTATGTGTTTTAGGTTCGTTATTAAAAATGGTCGCATTCATACTACCGTTATTTTAAAATTAATTTTGAATAAAGAATTTAGAATTTTGAATCATCGAAAACCTTGTATTAAAAGTTTTATTTTTTCAAAAAAACTCTAAAAAAATTTTACTTTAAATAAAAAACAAATTCCAAGAGTTTGCAAAAACTTCGTTATATAGTTCCCATTAGGGACAGGGCTAAATTTTATCCAATGCTAAGGCAATCAAAGCAACAGGTAAATAAACGAAAGAGCAAAACATAACTTTCAAGGCTGCCTCTTTCGTACACATTTTATATAATTTCCAACTATATCCTGCGTAAATCGATCCTGTAATTCCAACAATAATTGCAGATACAATTCCAGTTACGCCCATCAGATAAGGCATCAAAGCAACTGCAATTAACATTATTGCAAAAAGGAATGATTGTAATCCTGTATTCGAATCTCGTTCTCCATCCTTTGATGGTAACAATCGAAATCCTGCATTTGTATAATCATCATGTCCAACCCAAGCTATAGCCCAAAAATGTGGAAACTGCCACATAAATTGAATACCAAACAAAACAATTGCTAAAGCGGTCAATTCTCCTTGTGCAGCAACACAACCAATCATCGTTGGTAATGCTCCTGGAATTGCACCTATAAAAACTGCAATTGGAGAAATTCTTTTCATAGGAGTATAAAGGAATGAATACAAAATCAATGATAATGTTCCTAGAACTGCTGTCCAAGGATTTATCATTGCTAATAATGTAATTCCAATCATACTCGAAAATCCAGCAATCATTATTGCTTCTGAAACTCCCATTCGTTGAGTAGCCAATGGTCGATTAGCAGTTCTTTTCATCAACTTGTCGGTATCTCTTTCCAATACTTGATTTAAAATATTAGAAGCACCTGTCACTAAAAAACCTCCAACACATAATGCTAATAAAACACCCCAATTAACCGCTCCTTCCAAAGCAATCAAATAAGCCATTGCAGCAGAAAATACAACTAACAAGTTCAATTTTAACTTGAACAGCATATTATAGTCTGCTACCTTTTGTCTAAAAGGACTTAGAGAATTAGTATTTATATTATTAACTGCTTTCGCTTTCAACTGAAAAATATTATTTAAAATAAGAACCAACAAACACGATTAAGTAAATTATTAATTCTTCATTTTTAATTATTCATTAATTAGTGTTCTTCTGTTTCTCCTTCTGCTAATGGAATAATTTGAGGAATAAATTCCTTTCCATCTTTTCCATAATCGTAAGCCCATCTTTGAACTGTAGGAATCTTTCCTGGCCAGTTACCGTGACCCGCTTCGATTGGAGTAGTCCACTCTAAAGTAGTTGCACCCCAAGGATTTCGAGTTGTAACTTTTCTTCCTTTCCAAATACTATAGAAGAAGTTAATGATAAATAATACTTGTAATGCAAAAACTACAACTGCTGCAATCGTAATAAACTTATTGATCGTTGCAAAATGATTGAAGTTTTCAAAAGTATCAAAACTGTAGTAACGTCTTGGAACTCCAGCCATTCCTAAATAGTGCATTGGCCAGAATACTGCGTATGCTCCAATCAATGTACCCCAGAAGTGAATACGACCTAAAGTCTCATTCATAAATCTTCCATACATTTTAGGGAACCAATGATATACTCCTGCAAACATTCCAAAGAATGCCGCAACTCCCATTACAATATGGAAGTGAGCTACTACGAAATAAGTATCATGCATTTGAATATCAATTGCAGAGTTTCCTAAAAAGATACCAGTTAAACCTCCAGAGATAAACATGGAAACGAAACCAATACTAAATAGGGAAGCGGCATTGAATCGAATATTACCTCCATATAAAGTAGCAATCCAGTTAAATACTTTTACCGCAGATGGTACTGCAATAATCAAAGTAAAGATTACAAAGAAGTTAGAGATAAATGGATTTACACCTGACATAAACATGTGGTGTGCCCATACAATAAATGATAAAAATGCAATTGCCAAGATGGAGTAAACCATTGCTCGATAACCGAAAATTGGTTTACGTGCATGTACTGAAAGTACTTCAGATACTAGCCCCATTGCTGGCAAAATAATAATATATACTTCAGGGTGACCTAAGAACCAGAACAAGTGTTGGTAAAGTACAGGACTTCCTCCAACGTGATCTAATGCTTGTCCACCAATAAATATTTCACTTAAAAAGAAACTCGTTTGTAATGCTCTATCACACATCAATAAGAAGAATGCAGAGACTAATACAGGGAAGGATAAAATTCCTAAAATAGCAGTTACAAAAAATGCCCAAATAGTTAAAGGCAATCTCCACATAGTCATTCCTTTAGTTCTCAAATTCAATACGGTAGTTACATAATTAATACCACCTAATAAAACTGAAACTACAAAGAACACTAAACTCATTGTCCACATCGTCATTCCTGCTCCAGATCCACTTGATGCTAATGGCAAAGCACTAAGCGGAGGATATGCCGTCCATCCACCTGAGAATGGTCCAGTACTTAGGAATAAAGAAGCAAACATAATTGCGCCTGCTAAAAAGAAAAACCAGTATGACAACATATTCAATAAAGGTGAGGCCATATCTCTTGCCCCAATTTGAAGTGGTATCAGTAAATTACTAAAGGTTCCACTCAGCCCTGCCGTCAATACAAAGAATACGATGACGGTACCATGAATAGTTACTAATGCATAATAGAATTGAGGTGCTAAAGTACCTACTCCATCAGCTACAGTAATCCACTTTCCAAGAACAGGTTTTAACCACATCAAGCTTTCTTCAGGAAATCCAAGTTGCATTCGGAAAACCAATGACATCAATGCTCCCATCACTCCCCAAAACATCCCTGTAATCAGGAATTGTTTGGCAATCGTTTTATGATCTTGACTGAAAATGTATGTTGTAATAAAATTAGATTGAAACTTATCCTCGTGATGATGATCATGAAAGTGATCGTCATAACCATACTCTTCAATGAGTAAGTCCGTTTGAGAAAGTTTTTCTGTAGTTTTAATATTTGCCATTATTAATACCTTTTATAAATGTAATCCAATATAGGATTGACGTATCTTTTTACTTATTGAGAAATAATTCTTGCTTCTGTTCTTCGATTCTTTTGACGACCAGCATCAGTTCCATTATCACCGATTGGAGCAGTTTCTCCATAACCTGTTGAAACCAATCTTGATGCATCAATTCCTTTGCTTATCAAAGTGTTATAAACAACATCCGCACGACTTTGAGATAATGTTAAATTGTTATCATCATTTCCACTACTATCAGTATGACCAGCTAGTTCAATTCGAACATTTGGATTTGCAACCAACTGTTTTCTTAAGTGGTCAATTTGATATTTGGAAAGTGTTGTTAAACTTGATTTTCCTGTTTGAAATTCAACCTTATCTAAAATGACAGTTTTTTCATCAAGAGTTCCAGCTAATGCTCCATCAAAAATAGTTTTAAAATCAGCTAATCTTGAAGCATCCTCTACGTCAAATAAATATTCTTTATGGGGATCTTCATCTGTGAATCTAACTCCACCTGTAAAATAGTAAGACTTTTGTTTTTTCAACCAAGCAACATATTCATCCCACTCTACAATTCTAACTACTTTTTTCATTGCATAATGCTGTTGACCGCAAAGTTCTGCACATGCCAAATCATAATTAAAAGTTTCCCATAATTTTTTACCTGGGTTCAGTTTATCTTCTACTTGATACTCTGGATATTTACTAAGGTTTTTACGATACTCTTCTGTCGTTAATTTTGGAGTAAAATAGAAGTAAGTAGGAAGACCTGGAATAGCATCCATTTTTACTCTAAAGTGAGGCATATCAAAGTTGTGTAAAACATCCTTTGCTGTAATCCGCACACGTACCTTTTTTCCTTTTGGCAAAACAATATCGCTTGCCATAAAATCATCCAAGTTTTTCTCGTCCGTCCAAACTTGACCTAAAGGATTTAATCCAGAAATACTTTTATAATTTTTCTCACCCAATGCACCATCTGGTCCAGGGTATCTTATCGTCCAAGAGAATTGTTGACCAGTTGCTTCAATCTCAATGTCTTCATCTCCATCATCTCCCATTACTTCGTTCCATGCAATCAAACCATTGACTACTAGGAAACACATCGTAATTGCAGGAACTGCTGTCCATACCATTTCCAATTTAGTATCATGTGGCATAAACAATGCTTTCCTTCCTCTTCGTCCACGATATTTCCAAGCATACCAAAATAAAGCAATATGTGTCAATACAAAAACGATATAGGTAATACCTAATGTAATATTGAACATACTATCCAATGTTCCACCATGTTCTGAAGCAGATTCATGTGGCCCGTATCCCAACATCCAGTTTTTGTAATACCAAGCTGATGCTAAACAAAAAACCATAAAGGCAACCATAAATACCATCCCTATAAAACCTTGACGCGTGTTCAAAGATTCTTGGGCTTCACCTTCGTCTTGGTTTTGTCGAGCAAGCTCTGTTACTTTTCCTAACTGCACGAGTACAACCGCAGTCAAAACAATACATAAAAAGATAATTAAAAAGCTCATTTATTATTTCTATTTTATATTTTTTCTAACAAAATAGTTTAACATTCAAACAAAAAAGTTTACCACAAGTTGTAGAAAAATCAATAAGTTAAACCTGTTATATAATGGAATAACTTATTTTGAATTATTCTAAATAACATGATGTGTAACACTCTCACCGTAATAAGGATCTTTTTCAGGTACTAATGATGCTTCACTTAATTTACTGAAAGTGAAATAAATAAATAGTGCCGTGAATCCTAAAAATGTTCCTAACTCTAATAATCCTGGGAACCAGTAACCTGCAACTGAACCTAATTCTGTTGCTGCTTCTTGGCTTCCCGCAATATTGATTAGTGAACCTGGCTTAATCATATAAAACATATCAAACCAATGACCGAAGAATGTAATAGCAGCCACTAAACCGATTGTACCAAATTTTCTTTTTGAAGAGTTTCTGATCAAAATCAAAAATGGTAAAGCAAAATTGATTATTAGATTTCCGTAAAACAAAATTGGATACTGATCTCTTCGAGTTAAGAAGTAAACTGTTTCCTCTCCGTTGTTTGAATACCAAATCAACATGTATTGAGAAAACCAAGTATAAGTCCAGAATACACTAAATCCAAATAAGAATTTTCCAATATCATGCATATGATTTTCAGTTACATGTGGATAGTAACCTCTTGATTTCAAATAAATCAACATCAAAACCGTCAAAGACAACATGCCTACAAAGAAACTTGCAGTTGCATTCCATGCATACATTGTACTGTACCAATGTGCATCAATTGACATCATTAGTTGCCAGATAAAAATGGCACTAGTAAATGCTACGAATGGAAGATATGCTGCCATCCAATTTCTTGCTCGACCATGGAAAGAATAATCTCCTACATCCGCATTATCTTCAGCAACAGAAATTGATCGAATTTTTAATGTCAAAAAATACCAAACTGCTACAAATACTATTGCAGAAATAGTGTACCATGTCGCATTAAGGAATGGTGCTTTTCCAGCTATGATTTCATCATAGTGAGAATGATTAATATCTGTAACACCTTCTGCATTCCAATGGTATAAATGGTGCCAATGTCCCCAAACTCCTGCTACAAGAATAGCCATCATTATTAATCCAGGTCCCATCCATAAAGCATATGCTTCCCACAATCTTTTCATTCCTGAAAACCATCCACCGTATGCTGTGATAAATGCACAGTAACCAAACATTGCAACAAATGCCATCCCTATGAAATAGACTGAGTTTTGCAAAAAGTTACTCCAAAAACGCATGTGATGAGATTCCACATCAACCATTTTATGAGTGTCGTGATCCATCACTTGAAATGTTGGATCGCCCCACAAATATGTAGCAGCCATGCATAGCACTCCCAATATCATAAAACCGATCAACACCATTCTTTCTCTTCCTGTAAAAGTAAATTGATTCATCTCTGAATATTAGTTTTTAAAAATAAATTGTCAATTATAAATATTGTCCCAAAATCTTGGGATTGAATGAGTCGAAAATTTTGATTCACCATTTTAGATTACTCAAAATTCTTCATTCAAAATTCAAAATTAATTAATGGTGACCATCATCATGTCCTCCCCCTTCTTCATGTCCATGTCCTTCATCGTGACTATGATCTCCATCATGTCCTTCCTCACCATGTGCTGAATCATCATCATGAGATTCTTGAATTGCTATTGGAGCTTGAATGGTAGCGGCAGGAACTGCGTAATCATTTAAAGTATTTGCTTTTTCGCTATAAACTGTTTTTGTTTCTTTAGCTTGTAATGATCGAATATAGTGAATGATATTCCATCGCTCTTCGTAAGAAACTTTATCGCCATAGCCACCCATTACATTTTTACCATAAATCAAAGCATGGTAATAACGTCCATTAGAGGCTGCGGTAAATTCTTCATTAATTAAGTTAGCAGGTTGTGCAGGATATACCCCTCCATTATCTCTAACTAGATAACCATTTCCATCTGCTTTGTCTCCGTGGCAAGTAGCACAGAAGATATCGTACATCTCTTTTCCATTAACTAGTGCTGCTTGTGAAATAGGAAAAGGATTGCTTAAAATTTCATTCATTGCACGAGTTCGCTCTGGCTCTGTGTCAGCATAATAATATGGAACACTTCCATTTTGAGCACCAACAATTCCCAAGTCAGTTTTCTTACTTGCTCCTGCATAACCTCTAGGGATAGTTCCTTTGATTGGTTTACGAGGAGAAGAAAGTTCTAATAATGTTTTACCACTACCCTGCTTAACACTTGCATCTTCCCAAGTATTTAGGTAATAATCTGTATAAACATTTGCTTCATAAGCAATGGAGTGTGCCATATCAGGCATGTACTCTCTACCCGCTACCTCTGGAGAAGTAGAACATGAGCTTGCAAATATTGCCAAAGCAAAAACTAGAATGAAGATATTTTTTTTCAAATTCATTTTAAATAAATTGTTTGTTGATTGTTATAAAATCCTATCAACAAATTTTTATGAATTAACAATCAACTTTAAAATCAATATTACTTTTGATTTCAATTTCGATTTTAGATCGTTTTAATATTTAATTCTGTTGCACCTGTTCCAGTTAAGAAACTTCTTAATGAATCGATCTCTTCTTTTGAGCTATCAGAAACATTAAATGACAAACAAAATTTATCATCAGTAATTCTATCATGCAAAGTTGGGTTATCTGCACCTGGTCCCATTCCACAAACTGTGTAATAAGTGATTACCATTCCTACACATGAAAACAATACTGTTAACTCAAATGTAATTGGAATAAATGCAGGAACTGACCAATATGGCTTTCCACCAAAAATGATTGGCCAATCACGAGTAAATACCCATGACATAAATAAGAATGCAGTCAATGTTCCCAATGCACCATAAACGAATCCAGCAATGTGTAATCGACTTTCTGCTAAGCCTAATACATCATCCAATCCGTGAACTGGAAATGGTGTGAATACATCATGAATATCTAAATGGTCTTTTTGTGCTTTTTGAATTGCGTGGATTAAATCATCCTCATCGTCGTACAATCCAAATAAAACATCTTTATGTCCTTCCATTTTTATAAATATTTTAAATATAAATCTTTATGTAAAAGTCTTGTTATTTTTTTTTTACAAAAAACTAAACAGGACTACTTTTTAAATATTAAAATCAATCTAAAGGAAATGCTTTTTTAAACGTTCCCTTTAGGGACAGGGCTAATGATGGTCATCATCATGAGCATGTGCAGTAACTTTTTCTACATCAGCAGGATCAAAGTGTGCTCTATTAGCCTCACCTGTATATTGAGAACCTGATGTTTTCAAGATACTTTTCACCTCTGCAATAGCTACTACTGGTGCTACTCTTGTAAAGATTAAGTATAGCGTAAAGAACAATCCAAATGTTCCAACATAAATACCAATCTCAACCCAAGTAGGAACATAGTAACTCCAACTTGATGGTAAATAATCACGTGCTAATGTAGTTACGATAATTACAAATCGCTCAAACCACATTCCGATATTGATAAAGATTGACATAAAGAATGTCAACGTAATATTCCTTCTATATTTTTCTACCCAGAAAATTTGCGGAGCTAATACATTACATCCCATCATACCTACATAAGACCAGAAGTAAATACCAGTTGCTCTATTGTAAAATGCAAATTGCTCATATGGATATTGAGAATACCAAGAGATGAATAACTCTGTCAAATAAGCCACACCTACCATTGTACCTGTCAGTACAATTACCTTATTCATAGATTCGATGTGTTGCAAAGTAATATAGTCTTCCAACTTCAATACTTTTCTTGTAATCAACATCAACGTCTGTACCATCGCGAATCCTGAGAAAATCGCCCCTGCTACGAAGTAAGGAGGGAAGATAGTCGTGTGCCATCCTGGAATAACTGAAGTTGCGAAATCAAAAGATACAATCGTGTGTACAGAAAGTACAAGTGGAGTTGCAATACCTGCTAAAATTAAAGACAAAGATTCAAATCGTTGCCAATGCTTTGCAGAACCAGTCCAACCAAATGAAACGAAAGAATAAATTTTTCTTCTTAATCCAGTAGAACGATCTCTTAATGTTGCTAAATCAGGAACAAGACCTGTGTACCAGAATAATAATGATACGGTGAAGTATGTTGAAATCGCAAATACATCCCAAAGTAATGGTGAGTTAAAGTTTACCCATAAAGGGCCACGTGTGTTTGGATAAGGAAAAATGAAAATCGCTAACCACAAACGTCCCATGTGAATTAAAGGGAAAAGTCCTGCACACATTACAGCAAAGATAGTCATCGCCTCTGCTGCACGGTTTACACCAGTTCTCCATTTTTGTCTAAATAGTAAAAGGATGGCAGAAATTAAGGTTCCTGCGTGACCAATTCCAATCCACCAAACAAAATTGGTAATATCCCAACCCCATCCAATAGTTCTATTCAAATCCCAAGTTCCAATACCCATCCAGATGGTCCAAATGATACAGAAAATACCAAAACTTAATGTTACAACTGATAAGATAAATGCAATTACCCAAGCCTTACTTGGTGCCTTCTCCGCAGGAGCACATATATCCTCTGTGATCTGGTGATAGGTCTTATCACCTGTAATCAGGGTGTGTCTTAGTGGAGAAATAATTGGATGATGACTCATATTTATTATATATTTAAAATTCTAATTTTGAATGTTGAATTATGAATTTTGAATGGTACGAAAAATTTTAATTCCCCTTTATTTGGGTCATTCAAAATTCATCATTCAAAATTCAAAATTAATTCCTAGCTATCAAGTGCTTCTCCTTTATTAAAGATTTTAGCAGAATAATCAACAGATGATCTCGTGTTAATTTCTTCTAATACTTTATAATTAATTGAAGCTCGACTTCTCTTGTAAACTTCACTTTTCTTATTGTTCATATCTCCAAAAGTAATCGCACCTGTTGGGCATGAAGTCTGACAAGCAGTTTTTACCTCACCGTCCATCAATCTTCTTCCTTCACTCTTCGCAGTCAGTTTACCTTCTTGGATTTTTTGAACACAGAAACTACATTTCTCAATTACCCCTCTTGAACGAACAGTAACGTCTGGGTTTAAAACCATACGAGTTAAGTTATCCGCTCCGTAAGGAATTTCCTCACCATTTACATCATATTGATTAACTGGGAATAAATCTGCAGTTGTATAATCAAACCAATTGAATCGTCGCACTTTATAAGGACAGTTGTTTGCACAGTAACGGGTACCAATACATCTGTTATAAGTCATTTGATTCAATCCTTCAGAACTGTGGTTTGTTGCAGCAACTGGACATACATTCTCACAAGGAGCGTTATCACAATGCTGACACATCATTGGTTGGTAAACTACATTTGGATTTTCAACATCTCCCATAAAGTATCGGTCAATTCTTAACCAAGCCATCTCATGGTGACGGTGAACTTCTGTTTTACCTACTACTGGGATATTATTTTCAGACATACAAGCCACCGTACAAGCTCCACAACCGATACATGCATTCATATCGATTTGCATTCCCCAATGGTGTCCTTGGCTGTATAATTCGTCTTTGTATTCTTCGTAAGGATAAAGTGTCTTAGAGTTTAGGTGTTCCGCTTTGTCGTGGAACTTTTTAATTTTTTATCAAACTCAGCAATCTCACTCAATTTCGCAGAGAAAATAACTGAACGATTGGTAATCGCTCCATCATAACCATTGATACCAATCGCATGATCATCAACATTGAAATCTGGATTCTCTTGTTCAAAAACTCCATAAGTATGGTGATATTGAACACAAGCAAATTCCTCATCGTATTCGATACTATCGCTTACTGTTGCTTTACCATAATAAAGTGTATTTCCTTGAGCATCTTTAGTCAACATTGGGTAGGCATTTTCTCCAACTCCCACTCCACACTCTCCCGAAACAGATCTACCATATCCTAAAGCCATAGAAACAGTAGAAAGGTCTCCAACTGTTGGTTGACCGAAGTTTGTAGTAGCCGTTACTCTTTCTGTAACTCCACCTACTGTCAAATCAACTTTATCTCCTTTTCCTTTTTTAGTTGCAGTTCCTACATTGAAAGCACCATCGAAATCATTTTTTCCATCCCATCTAATTGGAACATATAAAACATTTCCCCAAGCACATCGGCTAATTGGATCAGGCATTTCTTGTAACCAAGGGTTATCTGCATATTGACCGTTACCGATATTTACTGTTTCAAAAAATGAAATTTCAGTAGCACCATCAGTATATGGTTTATTAATTTTTGCAGCAGCATTACTTACGCTTCCTCCGAAAGTGTAATTTGATCCACCATGTGGTGCATCGAAAACGCCATCATGTAAAGCTATATCCCAAAATCCTTGGAAAGATTGGAAACCATTCTCTGTGGTATACAAATTATTTCTCCAAAATGCTTTTAAGTATTCGTAGTAAGGTTGCTCTGCATTTTTATCTAAATTAGAAGAGTTACACCATGTCAACAAACTTTCTTCGCTTTGACGAGTTTTCATCAAAGGAGCAATTGTTGGTTGAATCATACTGTAGTGTCCTCGTTTTGGTTCTGCATCTGACCAAGCCTCTAAGTAATGACTAGATGGAGCAATGTAAGTACATTTAGCAGCCGTCTCATTTTTATATCCTGAACAAGAAACTGATAAACCAACTTTCTCTAATGCTGCTGCGAAAGCTGCTGCATCTTCTTTTGGTAAATCAAAAGCAGGATTTGCACCGTCTAAAATAATCACAGCATCTACACTTCCACCTTTCATATCTCTAAGACAATCTTGAATCGCTTTATCTGTTCCTTGGCGTTGTAGAGATGCGCCTGCAAAACTTAAAGTAGAACCATAGTTGCCCAACATATTATTGATCGCATTCACTAAAGTTTGCTCTCCAACATTATTAGAATCAGAAACTACTAAAGAACTTCCTCTATGTGCTAATAATTCACCTGCAACTTTATCTAATCCTTTTTTAGCTTTCGCATTTAAAGCTGGTGCAGTTATTCTATCTCCTCCAGCTTTAGCTGCAACTGCATTATAAAGGTGTGCAATAGCAGAACCTTGCTCAGATGGTCGAATTAAAACTCTATCATCAGCATTAGAACCACTCAACGACATTCCAGCCTCCACTTGAATGTGGCGAGACATGGAAGGGTTCTTTAAATTTACTCTTCTATTTGTAGCGTATTGGTTGGCATACTCAACTGGTGAAATCCATGTTCCCAAGAAGTCTGCTCCAAAACTTACAATCACTTGTGCTTTTTCAAAATCGTAATTTGGAATTACTTTATCTCCAAAACTAGCTTCATTTGCTTCCAAAATTGCAGCGCTTGAAACTGGATCGTACATGGCAACTTTTGTATTAGGATAAGCTGCTTGGAATTCCTTAATTACATTTTTAGCCGTAGGCGAAAGAATAGTGTTACAAACTAGTCTCACTTTTGAAGCCGAAGTTAATTTTGACTTTACTGCTGTATCTAAGTCAGCCCAACTAATCATTGCGCCATCTTTCAATGCCCCTTTATATCGGTTACTATCATAAAGACTCAAAACACTCGCTTGTGCTCTTGCACTCGTTCCTCCTCTAGTTACTTTTGATAAACCGTTTCCTTCAATTTTGATTGGACGACCTTCTCTTGTTTTTACTAAAACAGAGCAGTAATCACCACCTTGGACAAATGAAGTCGCGTAGTAATTAGCTACACCAGGTACAATTGCATCAGGTTTAGTTACGTAAGGAATCGCCTTTTTCATTGGAATTTCACAACTAGCTGCCAATGTTGCAGCACCTAGACCGAATCCCATATATTTTAAGAAGTCTCGTCGATTTGCTGTTAAATTCTCCGCTTTTTCATCATCCCCTAACGTTTCAACGATTGGTAATTCTACAAATTCAGATTTAGCAGAATCGAAAAATTCAGGTTCTTGCTTCAAATCCGATGCTCCTATCCAAACTTGTGAGTTATTTTGTTCTTTCATTTTATATTATATAAAAATCTAAAAATTGAATTTTCTTACATTTAATTTTGAATGATGAATGATGAATTTTGAATTTTGAATGAATCGAAAAATTTTGATTCACCGTATTTTAAATTATTCAAAATTCATCATTCAAAATTCAAAATTATTAATAGTGGCATTTTTGACATTCAATTCCACCAATATCTTCAACAGTTACACCTTTTCTTTTACCTTCTTGTAATTCTTCATGGTAATTGGTGTAAGTAGCATAATATTCGTTGTTGAAATCAACCTTTGTTTCTCGGTGACAGTTGACACACCATCCCATCGATAGAGGAGCATACTGAGCCAAAACTTCCATTTCTTCAACTGGGCCATGACAGGTTTGACAAGCTACATTACCGGCAGTTACGTGTTGGGCATGATTAAAATATACGTGGTCAGGAAGATTATGAATTCTTACCCAGTTGATCGGCCCTTGAATTTTTCCATCCAAGTCATTTTTCAATGCTGAAACGATTCCGTTCCATTGTTCATCAACTACTTCTTTTCCTTTAGAATTTAAGGCTTCAATTTTATCCTCTGCATTTTCCTCATTCCAATCGACAATAAATTGATCGCCAATCCATTTTTTATAAACTTTCTCAATGTCCTCATCATTCATAGAGTCATAGTTATCTATATAAGTACCTTTTTCAGGATCAAAACCGATAGAAGCGAAAATCTTTGTCAATTCTGCTGTACCATATTTAGTACCTTTCTTGATGGCTTTGTGGCAATTCATACAAGTATTTGCTGCAGGAATTACAGAGTGTTTACTCCTTCTAGCACCATCATGGCAATATTGACAATCTATTTCATGTAAACCTGCATGAGTTTCATGCGAAAATTTGATCGGTTGTGTAGGCGCATATCCTTGAGTACGTCCTAAATCAATTGCATTATTTACAGTTTGGTAACCTCCCCATATCACCAATGCAAAAATCAAAATACTAACTGCCGTAGAGCCTTTAATAGTTTGAAGCAAAGTTTGTCGAGGTGGAGCAGGTAAACCAGCTTTCACCTTTTGCATATGATTAAGGTTAGAAGAGATTCTAGCTAAGACAATAGAAAGAATTCCTAAGATCAATGCTAATACACCATACATTAAGGTATTACTTCCACCACCTGCTTTTCCTCCACCGCCAACAGAGTCACCTCCTGCAACAGCTACAGAAGGAGGATAACCTGTATCCGCTTGGACATTGATATAGTCCAAAATATTATCAATTTGACCATCCGTTAATTCTGGAAAAGCCGTCATCACACTTTGGTTGTACTCTTGGTACAATGCGGTTGCATATGCATCTCCCGTTGCAAGGTAAGCTTGTGAATTACGAATCCATTGTCGTAGTTTGTCTCGATCGCCTCCCCATCTCTCTTCAGCCCCCATCAAAGCAGGTCCAGTTAACTTCGCTTTCATGTTTTTAGCATGACAGCTCGCACACTTATTTTTGAAAAGTGTCATTCCCTCATTAAGCTCAGGAGTTCGACCATCTTGGGCAGAAGAGATTTGAAAGGTAAAAAAGAAGAGGAAAAGAATGGATAAACTTCTGGTTACTAGTGACTTATACATTCTAAAATTTATGTTTTTCATATGAAGATTTTAAACAATATCGTTTTGTCATCCTTTTGTCAGCGCAAAAATATAATTTACACTCATATTTACCAATATAAGTTATCCACACATTTCTATTTAGATTTTATCTAAATAACAAACGCTCCTTAACTTTTCCTTAACTAAGTTGAAACCTTTTAAAAAAAGCTAAATTTGTGAATCATATTTCGGAAAAAACCTATACGAAATAAGGATATTTTCAGGCTGCGAATGTACGAGGTGAGTTTGTAAAAACAATACTTTTTGGAAGGTTTTTTTTGAGAAATATACTGGTTGAATGGTGTAGATAAAATTTGTGGTGTTTTCCCCTAAAAGTTTCCGATAGAGGCGATTATCAAATGCTATTGCTAAGACTATTATCCTCCAAAAATCCCGAAAGCTTTCGGGACGACTAGAACTAAAATCTATTTTTTCTAATCTCAACAGACGTTCTTAAACAACTTCTAGATTATTGATGTAAGTCAGTTTTCCAAAACAGATTAATAAATAATTTAGAAAAGCTGTTTAATATAATCGGCTTTGGAAAGCCGGCTTACAAAAAAAGCCATCCCATAAAGGAACGGCTTTTCTACTCTCACATTTTCGATTAAAAAAACTATTTATTATCACTTATACTAATTTCGCCATATCGCGAATCAGAATGCTTTTACGATTAAAATAGATCAAATTTGATTTACGGAGTTCATTCAGGACAGAAGTAACGGTTTGTCTAGAAGTGCCAGTTAAATTGGCAATATCTTGTTGAGTCAAAGAATGCTTCACTAACATTTCAAATCCTACTCTTCTACCCCGTCGATCAGCAGTATCTTTTAAGAAATCAATAATACGTGTTCTAGCGTCTTTAAAAATCAAAGCCTCTAATCGGTTTTCAGCCCGACGTAATCGATCTCCAATTAACATTAAGATTTTTATAGATAACTGATGATTTGAGCGCATCAATCTTTTAAAGTCCTCTACCTTTAATATACAGTAGTGTACTTCTTGCCCCATTGCTCTTGCAAAATCTTGTCTATCTTCCTCACCTACAATCCCCATTTCACCAAACATTGCCGTTGGATGTAGGACTGATTTGATAATTTCTTTACCATCCTTAGAATGAGTACCAATTTTAACGGTACCTTTTGATAGGAAGAAAATTTTATCAGAAGTTTCTTCTGGCAGATAGATATAGCTATATCGTGGTTTTACTTTAAATTCGACCATTTGGGAAAGCCTCACTTTTTCCTCCGTAGAGAGCATATCAAATAATGGAAAATGCTCTAAAAACGCTGTTTTTGAATTTGTCATAACGTACTCCTTTTTAGTAGAGAATGATTTAAAAAAAGTTTGGTTTCAATTAGGGGTTGGAGGTGATGTTTGTATATGTTGTAATAGGTTATTTAATATTAAAGACACGGTTATTTTATTTGCCCCCTATCTAATTGGGAATTTTTTTTTTCAAAAAAACCTACACTAGTAAAATGGATTATAGGTAAAATTGTTTTTAACAAAATAATGTTCTGAATAAGCAATATCTAAATATTGGTTTCAAAACAAAAACTATCACTAAGGCGACATTTTAGAATTTTATGTTAATTTATTATGAAATGTTTTTTTGAAAAAAAATAGTTTTAATTCATATTTCTTTTTTAACGAAGTAAATACTTAACTATTTAAGTCTCAGGAACGAGTAGACTCTCCCCTGACACCTAAAATAGTTTCTCTACCGTACACTTTTCTCTAGTCTAAATTTTTAGCCACGAATTTGCTCAAATTAGCACTAAAAATGCGAAGCATATTTTAGAATTCGAGCTAATTAAATTCTATTTTCTCAAATTAAA
>Ga0114957_1001056_pt1 | contig 32431 bp, 30 predicted proteins | sample BantaG_FD_87175 | JGI IMG/M metagenome (GOLD analysis project Ga0114957, IMG submission 87175) | Marine algal microbial communities from Bantry Bay, Ireland - BantryBay_4 metaG | ecosystem: Host-associated > Algae > Red algae > Unclassified | place: Bantry Bay, Ireland | collected 2014-11-21
CTTCTTGGGAAAGTTGCTCGTACATGATGATTCCTTTTGTCGAAAACTGGAAACCACCATTCTATGGGCAGCTTGACCACTTTTCAACTTAAGGGGTTGCACTTATGAGTTGAATTCACCAAATAAAATTAAAACCAACTATAATTCAAAGAATGTGTAACGCACTTTTTAAGTAATAATAAAAATTAAAGTCACTTTTTAACTTTAAATTATCGAAAATAAGTTCTTTCCTAGCTTGAAAATCAAACAGACGATCACTTCATGCTGTTTTATTAATACTCAGCTGCACTAAGCGTTAATTGCTGATTGATTATGGGAACCGACATATTAGATTTCACAGTTTTGGAGAGATTTGTTGTGTATCCACATTGACGGATTTAGCGCAAAATTATAGGTTACCAGTCATGAGTCAAATGCAATTTGGGCTGGATCAACCAGTAGTTAAACAAAAAAAATCTCCCAAGGTATTATCTGTATCGCAAATAAATCGTTTAATTAAAAATCAACTAGAAGGCGAGTTTGCAACAGTATGGTTACAAGGGGAGCTTTCTAACTTTAAAGCTCATACATCAGGCCATTTTTATTTCAGTTTAAAAGATAGTGGGGCTCAAATCAGCGCCGTCATGTTTCGTGGTCAAAATTCAAAATTAAAGTTTAAGCCAGCTGTGGGTATGGAAGTTATTGTTCGCGGTCGAGTTACAGTTTATGAGCCACGTGGTAATTACCAAATACTTTGTGAAACTATGGAGCCTGTTGGCGCCGGTGCTTTACAGCAAGCCTTTGAGCAATTAAAAACTAAACTTCGCACCGAAGGTCTATTTGATAAAGAACATAAAAAAGCTTTGCCAATACTTCCAAAGCATATTGCTTTGGTTACGGCACCTACCGGAGCTGCTGTTCAAGATATGTTAAATGTATTGGGCCGACGGTCACAGTCAGTGAATATCACAGTGGTTCCTTGTTTAGTGCAAGGTGAGGCCGCACCGGCTAATATTGTAAGTGCCTTAGTTAAGGCCAATCAAATCAAAGATGTGGATGTTATTATTGTCGGCCGAGGTGGTGGCTCTATGGAAGACCTTTGGGGTTTTAATAGTGAGCTTGTGGCAAGGGCCATTTACGCCTGTGAAAAACCAGTGATTTCTGCCGTGGGGCATGAGGTTGATTTTACAATTTCTGATTTTGTATCTGACTTAAGAGCTCCAACACCTTCTGCTGCTGCCGAGTTAGTTGTGGAAAATACAGAAAGCCTTGTTGAAACCTTAGAGTCTTATACTCATAGGTTAACTCGGGCCTTTAATGTAAAAATAGAAAGTTTAAAGCAACAGGTTGCAGGCCTAGAAAAGCGCCTTGTAGACCCAAGAAGGTACTTACAAGATTTAACCTTTCGCTTAGATGAACTCATGACACGGCTTGAAAATGCATCAGTGAATAAAATTAATCAAGCCAGGCTAAAAGTAAAAGCCCTAGAGGGTTCGTTAAAAGACCCCAAAGATGTAATAAAACAAAAAAAATCTGAACTGCAAATGTTACAGCAAAAGCTAACGCAAAATTTTAATTCTAAAATAGAAAAACTAAGGTTAAAGCTAAACACAGTGTCTGTGGCCATGGATAGCATGAGCCCTTTAAAAGTGGTGGATCGTGGTTATTCAATTACTACGGTAGATAAAAAAGTAATTAAAAAATCTTCACAAGTAAAAAAAGGTGATGAAATAAATATTAAACTGGCTAAGGGTGAAATTTTAGCTACTGTCGATAAAGTTATTAAATAATAAAGAGGGTAAAACATGGACTTTGAAAAAAAATTAAAAAACCTTGAAACAATAGTAAGTAAAATGGAATCAGGAGAGTTAAGCCTTGATGAATCACTTAAAAACTTCGAAAGTGGTGTTTCCATTGCTCGTGAATGTCATGAGCAATTAGCTAAGGCTGAAAAAAAGGTTCAAGAGTTAGTAAGTGTTGATGCTAAAGGAAAGGCTACTACAAAAGATTTCAAATAATGGTAGTTCTAAAAAATGAAACTGAAGGCTTTGAAAGTTTTTTAAAAAACTACTATCAAAGTGATAGCTTTAGCTCAAAGCTTGAGGGTAAAAAATTATTATTTGAATCTATTAATTATAGCCTATTTAGCGGTGGTAAGCGCTTTCGCCCACTGTTGTCTTTAGCCACTGCCGAAATATTCGATTTACCACCAGAGGTGGTTTACCCATATGCCGCTAGTATTGAAAGTATTCATACTTATTCATTAATACATGATGACCTTCCATGTATGGATAACGATGATTTGCGTCGCGGTAAACCCACAAACCATAAAGTTTATAAAGAGGACATAGCACTTTTAGCTGGTGATGCTTTAATTTCTGAGGCTTTTGCTATAATCGCTAATCATTACTGGGAAAACAGTGATAAGGCTTTACAATTAGTAAGCTTATTAGCCAGCTCAATTGGCCCACAAGGAATGGTAGCAGGCCAAGCGCTAGATTTAAGAAGTGAAAACTCAGACCTTGCCCTAATGAACGAAATCCATTTATTAAAAACAGGTCAGTTAATTAAGGCATCTACTTTGGGTGTTGGAGTTATTTCTGGTGCTAGTGAAGAGGAAATGGCAGCTTTAGAAAATTTTAGCTTAAATTTAGGTGCGGCTTTTCAATTAGCCGATGATTTGCACGACGCCGAAGATGGGGCAAGCTCTAGTGAGGCAAGTATGGTTAATATTTTGGGTAATGATGGGGTTAGAAAGCTACTCGATGAAAAATCAACCCAATGTTATTCAAGCCTTGAAATATTTGAAGGGAAGTCTAATAATTTACTAAAACTTGTTGAATATAATTTAAATAGAAAATCTTGAGGCTAAATATGTGGAAAACTTTGTTGATTAGTATTTTTTTAATAACTTCGTGTAGTAATTTTAAAGTAAAAACTGCAGATAGGTCTACGGTAACATCTAATTCTCCGGCTGAAGCTGGTAGTGTTGATCAAACAGAAATCATTACTGAGCAAAAACCGACAGTTTATAATATAGCAGTTATTATTGGGCCAGGTGGTGCTAAAGCAATGTCTTCTTCTGGCGTTTTAAAACTATTAGCTAATGAAGATATGAATATTACATATGTATCAGGCCTTGGCTGGGGGGCGCTGCCAGCTGCAATATATGCCAATAACCTGAAACCTCTTGAGCTTGAATGGCAATTTTATAAATTAAAGCAGCAGTCCTTGAGATCAAAAAATTTTATAGGATCTATTCAAAATTATTTAGATCCCGGAAAAGTAGAAAGCTATATTAAGCAAATTTTTTCGTCTAAAAAAATACAAAATTTTAAATTGCCATTTGCCTGTCCTGTAAGGCTTAAAGGGAGTAATAGCACAACTATAAGGCTCAGTGACTCCGCTGTGAATGGCTTAATGATGTGTTTAGATCACCCGCCATTGTTCAAAAGGGCTAGTCATCATAATGGCGCCGCACTGTCGTATGGGCCAATGGCTGAGCATTTTGAAAGTAAGGATATTAACTTTATTATATATATTGATAGTTTAAGTAATGTAAATATAGATAACCTAAGTAAGATGAAGCTATCTTCTCGGGATAAAAAATACTGGCAAAGGTTAATAAAACTAAATAAGCATTACTCAGAGCACTCAGATTTTAGTTTTAAAATTGACACTAAAGCCTTTGATTTGTTTGGTTTTGATCAAGCATCTGGGCTCATCAGAGAAGGCGATAAAGCGGCTAAAGAGCAATTTGAAAGCCTAGTAAAAAAGCTTAAAGATTAGGGCCTGTCGGCCGATATATGTTATAATTAAATTAGAGCATAGTTTATGAGTTGACTGACTAGAGTATATTTCAGGCTATGGCTTCTAAATTTTACGAAGCTATGATATGTACTCAAGTTCAATTTAATACGACGAGGAAGTTATGAGAAAACCGCTAATAGATATTTCAATTATAAAAAAACGACTAGAAAATATTAAGCCACTATTTGAAGACAGTGCTTTAGTGCTATTTTCTCACCCTGAATATATTCGCAATAATGATGTTCATCACTCTTATAGGCAGGATTCCAACTTTTTTTATTTAACGGGTTTTGAAGAGCCAGGCGCGATTTTTGTTTGGCGCCCAGGTCAAACCACTGAAACTGTATTGTTTGTTAGGCCGAAGGATCCAGAAATGGAAACTTGGGATGGGTTTCGTTTTGGTACTGAAATGGCTGCACGTGTTTTTCAAATGGATGCCGTTTATGAGGTAGATGCATTTGAAAAAGAAGCTCCAAAGTTATTAAAAGATGTACGTACTGTTTTTCATAATCAATACCGTGATGTTAAAAATGATGCTCGCATTCAAGAGGTTTTGCAAAAAACTAAAAATGCAACAAGAAGAAGTGGAAACGGTTTGTTGTCAATTAAAGACCCTAATTCAGTTTTAGGTGATGTTAGGTTATATAAGACTGAGCCAGAAATAGAATTTATCAAAGTAGCGGCACAATTATCTGCCAACGCTCATATCTCATTAATGAAAGCTATAGAGCCTGGAATGAATGAGAGAGAGCTGCATGGTATTTTTATTCGTGAAATCATGGCTCAAGGGGCTTCTCGCGAAGGCTATGGCACTATTGTAGCCTCAGGTAATAATGCAACTACATTACATTATGTATTCAATGATGATGACTGTGCTGATGGTGATTTAATATTAGTAGATGGTGGTGGTGAGTACAATTATTACACTGGCGATATAACACGCGTGTTCCCCGTAAACGGAAAATTTTCAGATGTACAAAAGAGGCTTTATAATAAGGTGTTAGATGTACAGAAAAAATTAATAAGTATGACTAAGCCAGGAACACCAATGCAGCAGCTTCATGATGCTTCTGCAGAAATGTTAACACAAGTGATGATTGATGAGGGCTTACTTACGGGCACTGTTAACGAAAACATTGAAAATTCCGCTTTCAGAAAATATTACCCGCATGGTGTTGGTCACTGGCTAGGTATGGATGTTCATGACAGTGGTAGAACTAATGTTAATGGTGAATCTAGAAAACTTGAAGCAGGCATGTGCCTAACTATAGAGCCTGGTTTATATATACCTAAAGATGATATGACCGCTCCGGAAGCCCTTCGTGGAATAGGTATACGCATTGAAGATAATATTCTCGTTACAACCTTTGGTAATGAAAACTTAACTGAAGGCGTTCCAAAAGAAGTAGATGAAATTGAAGCTATTATGCAAGAGTCGTATAGATAGTTATTTTTATTATGCTCCGGTGATATATTTTCCAATAAAGATTGCGGGTCATTAATTATGCTTTTAATTGCTTAGGGTTATTTTCAAACCAATTTTTTGTTGGCTTTAAAAATAAGGTTGCCAAAAGTATAAGGTTGGTAATTATCTGAAGTACATATGTCAGTGAAAGATTTTTAATCATTAAAATTGTTAGTACATATCCAGGTAGCGATACTATTAATAAAGTGATTAATGTTATTCTGGCCCAGTTTTTACGTTTCCATAAAAAATACAAGTGCTGAATAAAATATCAGGGTAAATGAAATTACAAATATATACTTTTCTGAAGTAAGATCTGCAGAGCCATGTTTTTGATAAGATGCTATGAAACCAAATATGGTGCTGAGCAGAAGGATAATGAATAATATTTTTACTGCAGTTGCTTTTGAGTTCATACAAGATAATTAGAACAATTATTTTTGAGTATCGAGAAATTTAAATTTTAGCACTTAGCTATCAAAATTAAAGCAGTAAAAAAATCCCCACCAAGTTACTGGTAGGGATAAATCGTATATATTAATTTGGTAGTTCTGAAGCTAGCTCAAGGCTTTTATCTATCGCCTAACGTAAGCTGCGCTTACTGCGGCTAATCCCATCAATTAAGGACGGAGCACAATAAAATCTTGCTTTATTTATATTGTTTGAGCTCGCTGAAGGTTAAAGTTTGATTCCGCACCGTCCAATCAGGACGGAGCAAAATAAAACTTTGCTTCGCTTATATCGCATAAGCGAGCTTATGCTAACCCTCAGGGTCTAAAATATGTTTAGAAACTAATCCGGCAATGATTGCACCGATGATTGGAGCTACCCAGAATAACCATAGTTGGCTCGTGGCCCAATCTCCAACAAATAAAGCAGGCCCAGTTGATCTAGCAGGATTTACTGAAGTATTTGTTACTGGAATACTGATTAAATGGATAAGTGCCAAACATAAGCCAACCGGGATTGGAGCAAAGCCAAGTGGTGCTTTTTTAATTGTACACCCAAGAATTACTATTAAGAACATCATAGTCATTACTACTTCCATAGTAAAAGCTGCGCCCATTGAGTACTTACCAGGTGAGTGCTCACCGAAACCGTTTGAGGCAAATCCACCAGCTAGTACATCAGTGCCATTGCCTGAAGCAATATAATATAATAAGGCAGAAGCAGCTATAGCACCAATAACTTGAGCAACGATGTACATAGGAACATCTTTGGCAGGGAATCTACCAGCTGTTGTTAGACCAATAGTAACGGCAGGGTTTAAGTGACAGCCTGAAATATGGCCAATTGTAAAAGCCATTGTTAGAACTGTTAGGCCGAATGCCAATGAAACTCCAAGTAGGCCAATCCCCACATCTGGAAAAGCTGCTGCTAATACGGCACTTCCGCAACCACCAAAAACTAACCAAAAAGTCCCAATACTTTCTGCAATTGATCTTGTCATAATACTCATGATGTTCCTCCTCTTGTATACAAGCGTATGCGTGTAGACGTTGTACCTAGCTAATTATCAAACTAGGTTTTAACTCACTTAATTAGACTTTAATCTATGTAAATAATAACAGAATAATTAAGCGCCTGTCTATTAAGCTAGTCTGCGCAGACCTTGGTACAGTAAAACAAAACTAAATTAGTTTAATTTCTTAGATTGAATATTTAAAAAAACTCATTAAATAAAAAAGTAGAAAATCACTTAATTGCCAAGCGAGCGAGCATAACAAAGAAGATAAATAGCAACTAATTATATTGATTTTTTTAATTATATTTAAGGTAAATAGTTAAACTGAAACCAATTTTTTTCAGTAGAAATTTTATTTAAAGATTCCTCACTACCCCAATTACTATTTTGTTTGTCGGCAGAGCGTATAGTTAAACTATGATGAGTCGCACATTCAACTAAAGAAATATCTCCCATAGTATTACCGCTAGCAAAAAAAGGCTTAATGTTATTTGTGTGTTCAAGTAAGGCATTCACTTTGCCTTCTCTGTAGGTAATAGGGCCACCTTGGATGTCGGTAACCATATCGTTTTCAACTTTAGTTACAATACCAACTACATTTTCAAATGGAATATTAAACTTTTTAGCCGCAGGTTCAACAGCCCACTTAACGGATGCTGTTACAATATAAACAGGTATATTGTTTTCATGAAATAAATCAATAATTTGTTTTTGCTCATCAAATATTTCAAAATTTTTCTTTTCATCAACTGCAGCTTGTGCCCACTCACGAACCTTACTTATATTTCGGCCTTTATTTATTTGAGCTAACCATAAATAAGCATCTTTAGGTTTTTCTGAATGTAGGTTTATATAATGTTCCCAAGGTTTTGGCGGTAAATCAATAAGGTTATTTTTGATTTGGTAGCGAAAAAAAATTTCGCCCATGTCAGTGGGCCAAAGTGTTCCATCGGCATCAAATGCTGCAATAGGGTTCTCAACTTCTTTAATAGTTTTTAAAAGAGTTTCTTTGATATTATTAACATAGCTGTCATCAATTTTCTTCATCCGGCCCCTTCAAAGTTGTTATACTTGAAATTGTAGCAAAAAATATTTAATTAATCATTACATATAAGAATCCCACTCAAATTTAAGGCTTTATTCAGTGGGACTGGTATTAGGGCGTGACTCAGTGTTTCGTTATACCTTTTTTAATTTGCCTGGGTTATATTTATTTAATGAAAGCTTTTAATTCAGTTGTACGCGAAAATAATATTGAAACACTAAAAAACCAAAAATTAGATTTACTAATCATTGGCGGTGGAATTACTGGTGCAGGAGTTGCGCGAGATGCTGCAAGTCGCGGCATGAAAGTGGGTCTGATTAATTCTAATGATTTTGCTTTTGGTACGAGCTCAAGATCGAGCAAGCTAATCCATGGTGGCGTAAGGTATCTAGAGAATTATGAATTCTCATTGGTTTTTGAAGCCTTGTCTGAAAGAGCCAAGCTTTTTGAAATAGCTCCACATTTAGTTCACCCCCTTAGGTTTATGATTCCAGTGTTTAAAGAAAGCCGTGTAGGTATGTTTTTAATGGGGATGGGGATGTGGTTATACGATGCACTTTCTTTATTCGAAGCTCCTGAATTACATGAAAGGTTAAATAGTGAAGAGTCTATCGATAGGGTTCCAAGCCTGAGAAATAAAAACTTAAAGGGCTCTTATGTATATTCTGATGCCTATATGGATGACGATCGATTAGTGCATGAAACTCTAAGGTCTGCAAATGAGTTTGGTGCTTATAGTGTAAACTATGTAAAAGCTGATGATGTGGAGATGATAGAAGGTAAAATTTGTGCTGTAAATTGCACAGATGAAATCTCTGGTGAAAAATTAAAAGTCAAAGCTAAGCATTTTATAAGCACAGTCGGCCCATGGACTGATAAATTAGCTAATAATATTTTTGATGATTGGAAGTCCATATTACGCCCCTCAAAAGGCGTTCATTTAACTATTAGTAAAAATAGAATACCACTTAAAAATGCCGTTGTTATGGGAGCTGAAAAAGGAAATCGTATAATTTTTGCTATTCCACGTCATGAAATGGTCATAATTGGAACAACAGATACAGATTATCAAGGTGATCCGGCTGATGTAAAAACAGAAGTAGAGGACGTTAAGTATATACTTGAGGTTACGAACAGTTATTTTCCGAATGCTAATTTAGAAGTAAGTGATATAATTGCAAGTTACGCTGGTATTAGGCCGCTTGTTGATGATGGCTCATCTAGTGAAGGCAAAACTAGTCGTGAGCATACCATAATTAATGACCCCCGAAATATTACATTTGTAGCTGGCGGTAAATACACTACTTACAGAAAGATTGCTGAAGACTGTATGAACTCAGTTTTAAATTATTACGACTTTGAGCAAAGAGTTAAGTTTAATAAAAGCAATACCCTAATTCCGTTAAACCCGAACGTAAATGAATCAAATTTATTAAAAACTAGAATGAAAAAAGATTTAATTACTAAGCAGACGGGTTTGTCTAAAAAGTCCGTTGAACTGCTAATTGAACGTCATGGGGCCGAGTGTTTAACTATGCTTGATAAATGGTCGGGTTGGTTAGATAGATCGGTATGGTGTGTTGAGGCCATGCAGGCTATTGAAACAACCATGTGTATGCACTTAGTTGACTTTTATATTCGTAGAACACCATTATTTTTAGCTTTCGCCGATCATGGAGAGTCTTTCAGACATGATATTACAAAAGTTTTTGCCGGCTATTATAATTGGGATGATGAACAAATAGCTGAAGAAAATAAAATGCTGGATAAGCATTTTGATACTGAGCTTGCTTGGAAAAAAACTATTTAAAACTCCTAAAGGCAATAATGAAAGAGAAATCTAAATTAGTTATAGGTGGACTGTATAAACACTATAAGGGAAATAAATATAAAGTTCATGGTGTTGTAAAGCATAGTGAAAGTTTAGAAGAGCTCGTTCTTTATGAAGCTTTGTATGAAAACGAACTGGGTAAAATGTGGGTTCGTCCAAAAGAAATGTTTTTGGAGTGTATTGAATTGAATGGGGCTGTTGTTCCGCGGTTCCGGCTTATTGGATAAGAAATTTTTGTTTTATTTATTCGCACGAGAACTCAGCGCCTTCGGCGCATATTGATAAAATTTTATATTGCGTCGTTAGCCCGGATAAGCTTTAGCTTATGTAAGGGCGATATACAAAAGTTTTTAACTTGTAGCGCGTCCGTCCCCCAGTGGACGGCGCGATGCCAGTTAAAGTTCCTTCAGGACGCCTCACTATAAAATTTTGTTCAGTTTATCGGGTGAGAACTCTTGCCTTTGGCAAATCTCCATTGATAAAAATTGATTCCGCGCCGTCCAATGGGGACGTCTCGTTATAAATTTTTGTTTTATTTGTACGTTGGACCCAGATGCCTTCGGCATATATCCAACTTACATCTTCCTAACAAAAGCTATTATTTTTTGTAAACTTCCTAGGCCGTTGGTAGCTAGAAAAGATAAAAACTCTGGGCCGGCTAGGCGTATAATACTTACGTAACCATTTTTTAAAAAATTAAATATTCCGCTATGTTTTTTTATTTCAATATGGCCAAGAAGAGCCTCTTTAACTACCTCAATGCCAATTTGACTGATCGATAAATTAACTTTCTCACTTAATCGGCGCAGGCTTTCTGTTTTTAAAATAAACTCTACATCGTAGTTTTTTGCAGGTTTATTAACAAACTGAAGTTCGTCTTTATTATAAAAAAGGCTGCATTTATTTTTGCCAGATAAGTTAATTAGGATTTCAACACCTGGCTTGAGCTCCATTAAAGCTTTGGAGCAATCGGGGTTATTTTTAAAGAATCTTAGTGCTTTTTCAAATTGCTCATCATTTTCCATAAATGTATTTTCATGGCAAAAACAAGGTATTGTCAACGCCGCAAGTTAAGCTGCTAGATTATTTGGCTTTTTTGAAAATTACTGATAGGTTTAAGGCGTAGCATTAGCAGTTATTGTAAGTTGATTTAAACCCTTGATACTTATAAAACTTTGTTACAAATAAGACATTCTTAAAAAGAGAGCATATATGAGCTTTATCGATCAGATTTCTAATTATTTCTCCAATGACATTGCTATAGATTTGGGCACCGCTAACACTTTGGTTTACGCCAGAGGGCGCGGAATAATATTAGATGAGCCTTCTGTAGTTGCTGTTCAAAAAGGCTACCAAGGAATGCAAAATAGAGTTTTAGCTGTAGGTAAAGAAGCCAAAGAAATGCTGGGTCGAACTCCAGGAAGCATCGTTGCTATTCGTCCGATCAAAGATGGGGTTATTGCAGACTTTGAAGTCACCAGCTCAATGATTAAATATTTTATTGAAAAATCTAATAGTCAGAAAAAAAGTTTTTCTAGGCCCAGAATAATTATTTGTGTTCCTTTCGGGATTACCCAGGTGGAAAAAAGAGCCGTTAAAGAGGCCGCTCATGCAGCCAAAGCTCGTGAAGTGTATTTAATTGAGGAGCCGATGGCTGCTGCAATTGGTGCTGGCCTTCCTATTACTGAGCCAACAGGAAATATGGTTGTTGATATCGGTGGTGGTACAACAGGTGTTGCTGTGATCTCACTTAAAGGTATTGTTTATTGTAAGTCTATTAAAGTAGCTGGTGACAAGTTTGATGAAGCAATTATTAACTTTGTACGTAGGCAATTTAATATGCTTATTGGTGAAAGAACGGCTGAAAATATTAAATTAGAAATTGGTAATGCTTATGCATTTGAAAAAGAAAAAACTATGGAAATTAAGGGGCGCGATTTAGTAGCAGGTGCTCCAAAAACTATTGTCATTACTAGTACACAAATAAACGACGCTTTAAGTGATCCTCTAAGTGAAATCGTTGATGCTGTTCGCACTGCACTTGAGAAAACTCCACCTGAATTAGCTTCAGATATTGTTGATAATGGTATTGTGCTAACTGGTGGCGGAGCATTGCTGTCTAACCTAGATGTGCTTCTAAGAGAGCGCACAGGCTTACCAGTGACAGTTGCTGAGAACCCTTTATCTTGTGTCGTTTTAGGTTCTGGCCGAGCCTTAGATGAGTTGGATTTACTAAAACAAATCACTGTTGATTAATATCATTAATGATTTCAACATCAACTAGCAGCCAATTAATCTCATTCTTATTTTTGAATACTTTAGACTTAGAGTATTCAAAAAATGTTTTAAAAAATACCTATTTAAAACTTCATTCTCAAAATGAAAATCAAAGCGAAGAAGTTATCTTTAAAAATACACTTAAAAAAATACTATCTAAAAAAATAGATATTAATAAGGTGCTATTAGAAGATTTTAAAAAATCTTGTGAAATAATTTTTAAAAACAATAATCACTTTAATTTTCAAAATTGGTTTTTATTTTTTAAACGCTCAATTCAGTCTGAAAGAGAAACATTTATTTTATCACAAATATTAAAACTGAGTGATATCGAAATAGCAGATTTACAAAACCTAACTATTGGAACTGTAAGAAGTCGGATTTCAAGTTGCTATAATAAGTTTACTGAGGTCATTAAAAATGGCTAAAAATTTAAGTAAATTTGTATTTAAACAGTTAGCCTATGACTATTTGCAGGGAGAGCTTTCTGGCGAAGAATTAGTGAAGTTTGAAGCTAAAATTAAAGCCGAAGGCGACTGTTTTGATTATATTGAGTTAACTAAACAGTCTTTATCATATGTAAAAAGTATTTCAGAGCTTTCCGTTAATTTAGAAACTATTTATGGGCTTAGCGACTACCGAGATGATGGCCTATTTTATTTTTATAACCCATTTTCCTTTAAAATTCCCAAATTCATAAAGGTGGGTTTGCCAGTTATTGGTTTAGTAAGTATCGCATTAATTACTTTTTATATACTGCCCATTAAAAGCGGTATAAATTGGTTTCAGAACAAATTAACTACAGTTGCCATTAGTGATGCTGAACCAGTTACTGAAAATATGGCAACATCTAATGTAGAAGTGAGAGATGTAAAAATTATTAATGAGCCTCCGATTGCAGTTAATAATTTTAAGCCTATTAAAAAAAATGTGAGTAATACTGCCGCTGCTACAGGAGAAGTAAATGAAAATAAAACTTCTGCAGTAAATGAAGTGAGTGATAACAAAGCTGTGGATGAAATTAATTTAAATAATGAATCTAAGAATATACAATCACAAGAATTTGTAACCATGATTAATGATATTCCTGTGGCGGAAGACAAGCCTCTCATAAAGGTTGAAAAAAAAATAGCCCCTGAGCCAGTTAAAGAAGTTGTTAAAAAGAAAAAGGGTCCGCAAGGGACTTTATACAGAGTCTATATGTCTATACGAAACTTAGATACGAAGGCTCCTCTTATTGTTGATATTATTGAGCAAATGAGTGGTGAAAAAGCAGGGAAACAAAGCTTAGGATACTTAAAGCCTAAGGGAAGAAGCTTTCACTTTAAGCTCCCGTTGAATTACCGAGAGCAAGTGTTTGAACAGCTTAAGGCCTTTGGTCGAGTGAAGATAGATAAGGAAAAACACTGGAGAAAAATGCCAGAAGGGCAGAGTCGAGTAATACTCTGGGTTGAAGACTTAGACCTTAAAGCTCAAAGAGAAAGAAGCCGATAAATCATTGTAATTAAGGATAAAAATTGAATTTACTGCATGAGCCTAAATACTTACGGGTTACCTCATGCTAAGGAAAAAAAATGGAAGGTCAGTCGGTGAAGCCGAAGCGATCATTGCGAACTCTCTTAATACTATGGTTTTTACTATTATCTATTGCTCCATTAACTTTCATGACTTGGTACTCTCTAAGTAAATTTGAAAAAGCTATTAATGAAGAGGTGAAAGAAAAAATTTCATTCAATGAAAATGAAATTAAAAGAACTTTTATAAATTATTACGATGATTTAAAAAATAAACATCAAGTACATCTCAAAGATAATTCTTTATTATTTTATTTAACACGTGAAGATGTAAGTTCATTGGTAAATTTAGCTCATAAATGGGTTTTAAACGACAATTTAAATAAAATATCAATTTACAATAGAGATGGCTTACTTTTATTTAATAGTCATAAAGGTAAAAATGGTAAAGTAAATGATTTAATTAATTTAGGTGACGAACCAGTTTATGTTTCTAAAGAGTTTATGGATAGTTTTGGGAATAAAAAACAAACTTTTGTAATTGATATTGTTAGGAATCAACAGTTAGAGTTTATTGCTTTTTCAAGAATAGAAAGTGCCAATGGTAGCACTATTGGGTATTTGCAAGAAACAATAAGAGCGGATAACAAAATAATAAAAAAGATCTCAGAGTCACTTGGTGGAACTAATATTATTGTCTATAAAGCTGGTGATAAAGAGCGTATAGTGAGCCACTCAAATTTATTTAAGTTTAATGTAGATAATTGGGAGTACAAAAAAGAAATGAGGTTAAGAGAGCAGGAACTCTCATTTAGTAAATTTAAATTAAGTTGGGGGGACGATTGGGTTAATGTTGTATTGGGCCAATCAAAAAAAACTTACCAAGCAGTTCTTAAAAATGTAATTGCATCATTTATATCTATGATGATCGGGATCACGATTATATTAATAGTTTTGTCATTGATAATATCTTTAGTTTTATTGAAGCCACTAAATAGGCTTTTGGAAGCTTTAAAAAATAAAGACCCTGGTGAGGAGCTAGTAGAGTTACCAATTGAAACTAGTACGGAGCTTGGGTTACTCACGCAAAAATTTAATGAACTATTTGCTAAAATATTTAAGGCTCAAAAACAGTTAAAAACTAATATTGTTAAATTAGAGGATGTAAATACTGAAATAAAGGGCACACAGAGTAAGTTGGTGCATAATGAAAAGATGGCTTCGCTAGGGCAGCTTGTGGCAGGTGTGGCTCATGAACTTAATAATCCAATTGGATTTATATACAGTAATATGGGGCACTTGCGAGAGTACACAAACAACTTAGTAAAGATTATTGAAGAAGGCGGCGGAAACTCAGAAGAAACTAATAAACTAAAAGAAGAGTTAGATTATGATTTTATGGTTAGAGATTTACCTAAATTAATTCAATCTTGTGAAGATGGGGCGCAAAGAACTAGAGATATAGTTTTAGGTCTAAGAAACTTCTCAAGAATTGAAGAAGCTAAATTAAAAGAAGTAGATATTACTGAGGGTATTGATAGAACTTTAGATTTACTAAAAGGTGAATTGAAATCTAAAGTTACAGTAATAAAAAAATATGCAAAATCTCCATTAATTAATTGTTACCCCAGCCAATTGAACCAGGTGTTCATGAATATTATAGTTAATAGTATTCATGCGATTGATGAGCGTGGTGAGTTGTCTATACAAACTAAAATTACAGACAATAAGTTTATTGAAATCAGCTTTAAAGATACAGGGCGCGGTATTGAAAAAGAAACTATTGAAAAAATATTTGATCCATTTTTTACCACGAAGGATATTGGTAAAGGGACTGGGCTTGGGTTAAGTATCTCTTACGGAATAATACAAAATCACGATGGCAATATTAAGGTAAACTCTAAAGTTGGTGAAGGGACAGAGTTTATAATAACTCTCCCAATTGACGGGCCAGCAAATAGTGCAGAGCCAAAATCCTAAATATTTATTTTAGTTGTCTCTGCCCTAATTAATGTCTTTAGCATTTACATCGACAATACCACAATTATTGGCCGGTAAGAAAAAATGCATAAGAAAGTAAATAAGTAACGTAGTTCCAAATGATGGGATTAAAGAAAGTAATAAGCATGATGCAAAAGTAGTTCTAACTAAGCCGACCTCCCAATTGTATTTTTGAGAGATCCTTAAACAAACACCTAGAATTTTTGAGCTATATGCTTCGGTGATTTCTGTGTCCTTTGGGATTGAAAAAGCTAGAATAATATAAACTAAAAGTCCAAAACCAAAAAATACTATACTTAGTGCAAGGGCAACACGAACTATCCAAGATTCCATAGAAAACTTTTTAGCTAATCCACCACAAACTCCCGCAATAACAGAATCATCAGTAGATCGAGTTAATTGATTTTGTATAATTGAAGTGTTCATGAGCTCTCCTTTAATAGCCTAACAATAGGCCCTTTTGTAAATCTATTTATATTTACAATATATGTACCGATAAGAATATGTAAAGGTGAGTTGTAAATTATTTAAACACATGATTTTACTAGGAAAATATGATTTTTAAAATTTTAGCTATTTTGTGTATTGCTGCAGCCATTGGTTTATTTAGTTATGAACAAATGTATTCTAATAGAATAGATAAGGTTAATCAGAGTGTAAGCCCTAAATCTGATGCCGATGATAAAATTAACTATAGATTACAGTCCATAGATCAAAAAATTAAAATGCAAAAATTAAAAGCCATGCAGGCTCAGGATAGTGAGTATATTGCTGGCGCACTAGGTGAAGATGAGCGTAATCATAAAGTAAAAATGATTAAAGGTGTTGATGAGCGATTAGACAGCACTTTGCAAGACGTGATTAGTGATTTAACTCCTAGAAATAAAGAGGAGAGCTTTCAAAAACTAGAAGATGAAATTCAAGAAGGTGTTCAAGAGTTAGAGGACCTAGAAGATTATAATGAATATGAAAGAGCGGCATTTATTAAGACATTTATAGAAAATGCTAAGGCTAAAGGCTTAAATATCAAAATAGATAAAAACCTTAATGTTTACGAGTGACACAGCGTTTATTAGTGTCAATTTCTGCCCGAGATCGAAATAAACCCAACTAAAAATTAATATTTCCAATACTAAACTTGCGTATATGGCGCGGTCTTAGATAGACTAACTGCTATTACTTTAAAGTGAGGAAATATGAAAAAAATAATTTTAATTATCAGTCTAATACTTGGTTCAGTTTTAACTATTTCTTGTGGAAATAAAGCCTTTGTAAAAGGTCAGTATGACCAAGACATTAATCAAGCGAACTTATTAACAGATAAGTGGTCTGAAACCGATATGCAAAAAGCTGTATCTGATTTGATAGGCAGTATTAAAAAGCATCCATCAATTGCTCGAGCTAAAAGGCCGCCAGTTGTAATGGTTACTCGATTAAAAAATAGAACTTCTGAGCATATAGAAACTAAAAGTATTATGGATATGCTTCGTGTTGAGTTAATGCGTGGTGGTGATGTAGTTTTTGTTGATAGAGAAGCTCGTGGTGATATGGCTGAGGAGTATGATTATCAAAAAGACAATGCGAGTCGCGAAACTATGAAAAAGCGTGGTAATCAAACAGGTACTGATTATATAATTAATGGCAGGCTTGATTCAATTGTTCAACAAGCTGGTAGGGACAAAACAGTTTATTATAAATTAACCCTAAATCTATCAAATTTACGCTCTGGTATAATTGAATGGTCTGATTATAAGCAAATTAGAAAAATCTATAAAAAAACTCGTGTAGGAATGTAAGCTTATATAGTCTTACTAAAAACTAGATGATTTTTGTTATTATAAAAATAAAACAAGCGATGGCTTTATTGGCCCTCGCTTTTTTATTGGTTTCATGTGCTTCGTATCAAACTCAAGTCGATCAATCGCGAAAGCTTATGACTAGTGGCCAATATAGTAGTGCTTTAGCACATTTAAAAACATTAGCCGACAAAGAGGGTAAAGATCAGCTTGTTCATGTTTTAGACTATGCTTTAGCCTTACAAATTGCGGGTGATTATAAAGAAAGCGTTAAGTACTTTTTAATATCTGAAAAACTAGCAAGCCAAAATGACTATCATAGTGTTTCCAAGATCGCGGCTTCAGTATTGGTTAATCAGGAGATGCTTCAGTATAAAGGTGATGAGTACGAGAAATTACTAATTAATACAATGCTGGCAGTTAACTTTGCCGCCCTAGGAAATCTTGAATCTGCAAGAGTGGAAACTAAAAAATCATTAGAAAAGTTGGAGTCTTTAATTTCTAAAGGTAAAACTTATCATACGAAAAATCCTTTTGTATTGTATTTAAATGCAATTATTTGGGAGGCCAATAAAGATTGGGATGACGCTTATATTGATTATTTAAGTGTTTATAAATTAGCTCCAGACTTTGATCCCGTTAAAAAAGACTTAATTCGATTAGCTAAACTGTCTGGCAGACGAGATGAACATAAAAAGTGGAAAAACACATTTGGCATTGATGACCCCCCTAATAAAAAAAATAAGTCAGAACTGATATTAGTATTTCAACAAGGCTGGGGCCCCAGAAAGAGGCCTAGCTATAGAAACAGAATCATACCTATGTTGAGCCCAGTATCCTCACGCTTTTACGGTGGAGTCCTTTCTGTTCAAGGTCATGGCAGTGTGCACACCAAAACAGTATTTAATGTGGAGCAGGCGGCTATAAGGACCTTAAACGAGCAACTGGCGCCACTTATAGCTAAGAGGGTGGCATCACTTATTGCCAAAAAAGCTGTGGCCAATCAAGTATATAGAAAAGATCAAGGCTTGGGTGTATTAACTGATGTCGTGCTGACCTTGTCTGAAAGGGCTGATCTCAGGCAATGGTCTTTATTACCTAAAACATTTCAGGTGGCGAGGCTTTCCGTTGAGCCAGGAGCCCATGATGTTGAAGTTCTCGGTGATGACGGAGGTGGTAGCCTAAAAAGGGTTTGCGATTTTGAAAAAGTAGTTGTTAAAAAAAATGAAAAAAAAATAATCAGCTGTCGTGCTTTTTAAGATATCACAAAGATTCACTAGTTTTGAGGGCATAAAAAAACCCAGTTATTTCTAACTGGGTTTTAAAATTAAAAATTAATAACAAAAACTAAATATTGTTTAAGCTCTTGTTTGAGTTTGGTAAGCTTGGAGTTTGTGGCTCAGCAGCTTGTGGCTTATTGTTAAAGCCAGGGTTGTTGCTTTCTAGAGTTGGAATTCCAGGAGCAGCGTTAGCAGCAGAAGCAACTCTTTCTTCAAGTGATTGCTTGATATCTTCGAAAGAAGATTTTTTAACTTCAACAGCAACTGCTTTGTTGGCAGCTTCTGCTGCAGCTTTTGCTTTGGCTTGCTTCTCAACATAATCAGCTGGGAATGCACCTAATTTAGCTAGGTAGCTAGAAATGCTTCCGTTACCGTTTTGGATAACTTCTCTTAATGTGAAAAGTGGAGCATATTGAGATGCCTTCTTTTCAGCTTCGAAAATAATTTGAGTTAAAGTAGCTGCAGTGATGTCATTTTTAGTTTTGTTGTCTATTACAGTAACATCTTCGTTGGCACGGATCATCTTAGCGATATCGTCTAGAGTTACATAACAACTTTGTTGTGTGTCATATAGCTTACGGTTTTGATATCTCTTAATGATTTTTGATCTCATATTTGATTTCTTCATAACTTCTTGGTTCACCAGCCTGCCTCCTCTGGATGTGTCATTTTATATTTCTTGCCTAAAATGGGAGCATTCCCAGGAAAAGACATTGCGTATCATGCGCGGAACATATCTAGGATCGTCACGGCTTGTCAAGGCCTGTAGTCTAGTTTCTATACAATTTGAAAAGCAAAAGACGCCACGCAGAAGCTAAGTCCATATTAAGACTGATACGGGCCGTTAGAAGGTTAATTTAATCAAATAAAAAGTCTGGGGTAGTAAAATAAAAATGATGTATTTTCAGTGGTTTAGGTATTTTTTTCACTAGTCTCCAGTCTACTTTAGAAAGCTTACAAAATAGAGAGCTTTAGTTGTCATGAGTTTACCAACAACAATCTAGCCTAAAGTCGGCCTGCTGGACTTTCGGGCAGTTTTAAAAGGAATACTTAAGTTCCGTTAAGCTTTCAATGTGTGGCACCGATGAGCAATTATCAACTGGTAAGGAGTTCATGAAGAGTTTATATATTGTTTGTTTATTAATCATTCTCTCATCATGTGCCACCACTAAAAATAACTATGAAAATTCAATTTTATCAAAAAGTAATCAGGCTCCAGAATCTGTTTTTTCAGCACGTGAAGTGAGTGGAAAGTTAATTGATGATGTTCATTTAAATACTAAAGCAGATTATCACTATGCTCTTGCTGAATCTTTAAGCCTAGATGGAAATTCTAAAAGAGCTATCGAAGAATTTAAAATGACATTAATATATGACCCTAAGTCGCCAGTTGTGCTCACTCGATTAGCCGCTGAATACTTAAGAGCAGGTTTAATCAATGAAGGTTTAGAAGAAGCACAGGCTGCAATTAAAGTTGATCCAAGCCATAAAGAGGCAAGGGTTTTACTGGGTGGGATTTATACATCTTTAAAAATGTACGAAGATGCTGAGAAGCAATACACATATATGATCCAAAAAGATCCTAAAAATTATGAAGCTTATATTTACTTAGGCGCACTTCAGGCTGAGCAAGGTAAGTTTAATGACTCTAAAGTTATATTTGAAAAACTATCTAAAATATCAAGCGATGAGTATAGCTATATGGCTCATTACTACCTAGCTCGTGTATACGATGAACAAGGTGGTTTTAAAAATGAGAGAAAAGCAATTAAAGAACTAGGTAAAGCGTTAACTATTAAGCCTGACCACAAAGAGTCTGTTGTTCATTTGGCTAAAATTTATCAACAACAAGACAATATACAAAAGTCTATTGAAATATTTTTAGGTTACCAAAATCGTTATGGACCACTAGAGCAAGGTGCTAGGTTTTTAAGTCAGTTTTACTTAGAAGGTAATCAATTAGATAAGGCGGTCGAGCAATTACAGTTTTTAGATAGCTTTCAGCCAGGTGATATAAATATTAAAACTAAAATGGCATTAATATTAGTGGAAAGAAAGCAATATGAAAAAGCAATCGATAAGTTACTTGCTATATTAAAAATTGACCCAACATTAGATAAAATTAGATTTTATTTAGGGGCAGTTTACGAAGAAGTAAAGTTCCCTGAGGAAGCTTTAGATCAATATGGTAAAGTTACAATGGGTAGTGAGTACTTTGTGGACTCAACATTACATTCAGCATTAATTTTAAAAGAACAAGAGAAAGATGGTGAAGCATTAAATGTGGTTTCAAGAGCTTTACAAAAAAGAAAAGATGTTCCAGAGCTTTATAGCTTTAAAGCTAGTTTATTAAGTGACGCTCGAGCTTATAAAGATGCGAGTATAACTTTATTTGAGGCTGTAAAAGTATTTCCGCAAAATGTAGATATTCGCTATATGCACGCTACTATGCTCGATAAAGTAGGCAGTAAGGGTGAGAGTATTGCCGAACTTGAAAAAGTAATCTCACAAGACTCTAAGCATGTACAGGCACTAAACTACTTAGCATATACATTCGCTGATACTGGTAAAGACTTGGATAAAGCCATGAGGCTTGCTAAAAGGGCTAGTAAACTGAAGCCTAATGATGCTTATATATTAGATACAATTGGCTGGATTTACTATAAAAAAGGTAATTTGAGGCTAGCTATACAAAACCTAGAAAAAGCTCACCGTGTTAAGCCGGAAGAAAGTATTGTTGCTGAACACCTTGGAGACGCTTACTATAAGTACCAACTAACTGCGAAAGCACGTTTAATGTACGAAAAAGCGTTGGAGAGTGAAAATGAAGGTTTTAAAGTCGATAGAATCAAAACTAAACTTACATCAATCAAGCAGCAACTACTTAAGCCGATCAATAATGGTCGTTTGCCTGCTTCTGTGGACTAGCTTACTAGTTACTTCCTGCCAAACGGCGCCAAAAAAATCTTATACATTTAGAGATATAAAGGCTGGTGTTTTTGTTGGTAATGTTTATATAAAAGACAGAGTGAAAAATAAAAGTTTTGTTGTTAATTATAAGTCGCAACTTAACCAGTACACTAATTTACGCTTAGATGTTACGGCACCGTTTATAGGTCATTTAGCTAGCGTTACAGTTAATAATCAAAATTTGCAGTATATGATCCCAAGACAAAGAAAATTTTATTCTGGCAGCATCAATGCGCCTGATATACAAAAGCATTTACCATTTCCGGTGAACCCAGAAATTTTATCGCATGTGTTTTGGGGAACGGCTATTAATGATAAAGCTTGGGAATGTACCGACGATACAAAAATAAAGTCGGCGTGCGTGAGGCGTGAAGCAGGAGTTAAAATTGTATGGAAAAAAGAGCCTGATTTAATGCCATCTGTAATTACTGTTAACCATAGGCGTGGCTCTGTAAAATTTCTGGTAAAGGATTTTACTCCCGGGTTATCACAAAAACAGATGAATAGATTTATTATGGCTAAGCCGAATTGGTAAAACAGAAGTTAAACGAATTATATGTAACCAAGCTAAGTACGTAAATTTTTTTGATCTAAAGCGAGATGTCATTGGCAGGCATGGACCAAGGTCTGGCACAGATTCATTATTAAAATTAAAATTGTATTAAACTGAAACAGTGTTTACTGAACTTAAATAATAATATCTTTGTATCTATATGTATCAAGTAAGACCAAGTAGTTTTAAAAAGGTTAAACTAAAAATAACAAAAATATTTATACTTCCAATAAAAAAATACATAGTAGTTTTGTTAATCAAAATTGGACTTTTTGCGTCAAAAAACGCATAATATTAAGTGTAAGGCGTGTGCTCACTTTTTCTTAAGCTTTACTGAAAATCTGAATAATAAGAGTCAAGGAGGATTCAATGTCAAATGATACAACTGGGTTAGATTACACTGAGATGTTTAAAACCTGGAACAATGTTCGTGAATATCAAGACTTGAATTGGTCTGGAACTTTTAACGAATATCTAAACTTAGTTAAGAAAAACCCTAAAATAACAAGAAATGCCTTCCAGCGAATGTATGAGATGGTTATGGAGAAAGGCACTAAAGAATATGTTGATGTAAAAAAACAAATGGTTCATTACAACTTTTTCGATGATGAAGATAACCATGGTAAAGATGCTGTTTTTGGAATGGATATAACTTTAATGAAGTTAATGAATGTATTAAGGTCGGCCGCCTTAGGTTACGGAACAGAGAAAAGAGTAATTTTACTACATGGGCCCGTAGGAAGTGCCAAATCTACAGTTTGTAGAATGTTAAAAAAAGGTATTGAGAGATACTCTAAAACTGACAATGGATTGATGTATACTTTTGATTGGGTAGACCCTGATGGCGAGAATGAAGAAATATTTGGTACTGGGATAAGAGTCTTCCCTTCCCCTATGCATGAAGAGCCTTTATTGCTAATTCCAAAAGATATGAGAGATAAGCTTTGTGAAGAATTAAACAGAAGTTCTAAGAATGACTTTAGAATTGGAATAAAAGGCGACTTATGCCCACCAAGTCGATTTATATTTTCTAAATTATTAGAAAAATACAATGGCGATGTAACTCAAGTTTTTAAGCATATAAGGGTAAAGCGTTTAGTATTAAGTGAAGCCGATAGAATAGGCATTGGAACTTTTCAACCAAAAGATGAAAAAAACCAAGATAGTACAGAGTTAACTGGTGATATCAATTACAGAAAAATTGCTGAGTATGGTTCTGATTCTGACCCAAGAGCATTTAACTTTGATGGTGAGTTTAATGTGGCCAACCGTGGAATGGTTGAGTTTGTTGAGGTATTAAAACTAGATGTGGCCTTCCTTTATGACTTATTAGGAGCTTCACAGGAACATACTGTAAAACCTAAAAAGTTTGCCCAAACTCATATTGATGAAGTAATTATTGGCCATACCAATGAGCCTGAGTATAGAAAGCTGCAAGACAATGAGTTTATGGAAGCTCTTCGTGATAGAACTGTAAAAATTGATATCCCTTATATTACGAAACTAGATAAAGAAATTAAAATATATGAAAAAGATTTTAACTCAAGAAGATTAAGGGGAGTGAGTATTGCTCCACACACTATTGAGATGGCAGCCATGTGGGCCATTTTAACTCGTTTAGAAAAACCAAAGAAGGCCAACCTTTCTAGGCTGCAAAAGCTGAAGCTATATGATGGTAGAAATTTGCCAGGATATACTGAAGATAATGTAAAAGAGCTTCGTAAAGAATCTATTCGTGAAGGTTTAGATGGAATGTCGCCCAGGTACATTCAAGATAAAATTTCAAATGCCATAGTTATGGCTCAGCAAAACAATAGAGGTTCTGTTAATCCATTTATGGTTTTAAACGAGCTTGAATCAGGGCTTAAAAATCACTCGCTACTTTCTAATGAGGAGCAAAAAGCAGATTACAGAGAGCTACTTGGTGTTGTTAGGCAAGAGTACGAAGAAATTATTAAAGCAGAGGTGCAAAGAGCTATTAGCGCCGATGAGGGGGCAATGACCAGACTGTGCTCAAACTATATTGATAATTTAAGAGCCTATACGCAACGAGAAAAAGTCAAAAATCAATTTACTGGCAAGGATGAAGAACCAGATGAGAGATTAATGAGAAGTATTGAGGAAAAAATTGAAATTCCTGAATCTAGAAAAGATGATTTTAGACGTGAAATTATGAACTATATTGGTGCACTATCACTAGATGGTAAAAAGTTTGATTACAAAACTAATGAAAGGCTGCATAAGGCTTTAGAGCGCAAGATGTTTGAAGACCAAAAAGACAGTATAAAATTAACGTCACTGGTATCTTCAGTTGCAGATAAAGACTCGCAAGAAAAAATAGATATTGTTAAAACAAGGTTAATTAAAGACTTTGGCTACGATGAAGTTTCAGCCACTGATGTTCTACATTATGTAGCCAGTGTTTTTGCTCGCGGAGACGTGAAAGAGAAAAATTAAATATGTCGATTTTAAAAGATCAAAAAAGATTTCACGATATAATCCGTGGGCGAATAAAAGAAAACTTTAAAAAGTATGTGACCCACGGTGAAATGATCGGTAAGCGAGAAAAGGATTTTGTTAAAATTCCTGTCCCGTCAGTGGATATCCCGCGCTTTAAATATGGGAAAAAAGAACAAGGTGGTGTTGGTCAAGGCGAAGGTAAGCCTGGAGATAGCGCCGAAGGCGAAGCTCAGCCAGGTAAGGGCGAGGCTGGAGATCAGCCAGGAGAGCACAACTTAGAGGTAGAAGTTTCATTAGATGAACTTGCAGATATTTTAGGTGAAGCTTTAGAACTGCCAAGGATTGAACCCCGCGGAAGTAGTAATATGAGTACTGAGAAGCATAGATACTCAGGAAGAAATTTCGTTGGGCCATCAGGGCTGAGAGTTTTTAAAAACTCATATAAAGAAGCATTAAAAAGAAGTATTGCCACGGGCACATACGATGCTGAAAACCCAATTATCATTCCAATTAAACGTGATATGAGGTTTTTAACACAAAAGCCTGTTGTTAAGCCACATACCAAAGCTGTTGTTATATACATGATGGATGTGTCTGGCTCTATGGGTGATGAACAAAAAGAAATAGTTCGACTTGAGAGTTTTTGGATAAACACATGGTTAACAAAAAATTATAAAGGCCTAGAGACTAGATTTATAATTCATGATGCCGCAGCTAGAGAAGTTGATGAAAAAACATTTTTCTCTACCAGTGAGTCTGGTGGAACATTAATAAGTTCAGCTTACAAATACTGTAAAAAAATAATTGAAGAAGATTATCCGATAAATGAATGGAATATTTATCCATTTCACTTTAGTGACGGTGATAACTGGAGTGGTGATGACACTCGATTGTGTATTAACCTGTTGAAAGATTATTTTTTACCGAAAGTAAATATGTTTGGGTACGGGCAAGTAGAGAGTAAGTACGGAAGTGGACAGTTTTACAAAGACTTAGAAAAACATTTACCAGGTGATGATCGCATAACTTTAAGTCGAATAGAAAATAAAGATATGATCATTCAATCAATTAAAGAATTTTTAGGTAAAGGAAAGTAAATGGCTAATATCAATGCGGCTCTAGAGGCTGAAAGAAAAAAAATATGTAAGATTGCTGAAAATGCAGGATTAGATTTTTTCGATACTATTTTTGAATTAGTGACTTACAAAGAGTTAAATGCAATCGCCGCCAGGGGCGGGTTTCCAACAAGGTACCCTCATTGGAAATTTGGTATGGAATATGAAAAGCTGTCTAAGGGCTATGAATACGGTTTATCAAAAATTTACGAATTAGTTATTAACACGGACCCTTGTTATGCCTATTTAATGGAAGGAAATGAGTTTATAGACCAGAAATTAGTTATGGCTCATGTATATGGTCATTGTGACTTTTTTAAAAACAATAAGTGGTTTTCAAAAACAAATAGAAAAATGGTAGACGCAATGGCAAACCATGCTACTCGTGTACGTAGGTATATCGACAGGTACGGCATTGATGTTGTTGAAGACTTCATTGATAAGTGCTTAAGTATTGAAAATTTAATTGATCGATATGCACCATACACAGATAAACCACAAGTGATTGAAAAGGCGAACACTGTAAATGGCTTAAATTTAATTCAAGAAAATGAAACTAAATTCTCGGTAAATAAAGAGTATATGGAATCATTTATAAACCCGTCCAAAGCAAGAGAAATAAAAAAAGTTGAGAACCCAACATTTCCCTCTCGGCCAGAGAAAGATATATTACTATTCTTAATTCATAATGCCCCTTTGGAAAGTTGGCAGCAAGACGTGTTGTCCATTATTAGAGAGGAGTCATATTATTTTGTTCCGCAAGGAATGACTAAAATAATGAATGAAGGCTGGGCCTCGTATTGGCACTCAAAACTAATGACAGAAAAAATTATGGATGACAGTGAAGTTATAGATTTTGCTGATAGGCATAGTGGTACAATGGCAATGGCCCCTGACGGCTTTAACCCATACAAAGTTGGTATTGAGTTAATGCGTACTATTGAGCAACGTTGGGATAAAGGACAGCATGGTATGGAGTGGTCTAATTGTAATGATTTAGCAGCCAAGAAAAATTGGGACACTAAGGCGATGAAAGGTCGTGAGAAAATATTTCAGGTAAGACGTGATTATAATGACGTTACATTTATTGACGAATTTCTGACCGAAGAGTTCTGTGTAAATAATAAACTATTTGTATATCAATTTAATAAAAAAACTAATAAATTTGAAATTAATACCCGTGATTTTCCGGCAATTAAAAAGCAACTTTTGTTTCAATTGACTAACTTTGGTCAGCCTGTAATAAAAATTGTTGATGCCAACTTTGAAAATAGGGGAGAGCTACTATTGGCTCATGTGTTTGAAGGGGTTGAGCTGCAGCCTGATTATATGAATCATACACTTAAGAACCTTCAGCAGATTTGGAAGCGACCTGTGAATTTAGCAACTGTTATGGACAAAGAAGGTCGATTTTTTAGGTACGATGGCAAAGAAATGTCGAGTGTGGCTTTTAATGACTTGCCAAAAGAAACTACTGAAGCAAGCTAAGTACCTGAAGTTACCCACAAAACCAACGAAAAATTACTCAGTTAATGTTTTAATCATTGTGAAAGTCGTTTAACTTATTTTCACACTGTCTTCTAAATTTAATTTTATATGTTAGTCTTAAAAGAATTAACAATTATATTTGGAGAAAACATGAAATTATTAAGCCTATTTTTTGTATTTTTATTTGCACAGACTACCTTTGCCAATGAGCAGTTAACTTGTATTTTAGGTTCTGGTGGTGAAACAACTAGTTACACATTTGAGTTTGATTACGACGCCACTGAAGAGTTTTTTTTAGAAGATTACTCGGACAGAAATATTAACCTTGATTTAAGCTTCGGAATCTCACTCGACTGTGATGGTCAGAAAAACTGTTTCTTAAATTTAGTAATTGATTCACAAATTGTTGAAGATGAAGTAGGTAGTCTTGGTGTTGAGTTTGAAATGACAGACGGTAACGCTATAGTATTAGAGGAAGAGTTAACAGATGCTCCCGACAAGAAAGATTACACTTTGGTTTGTGATTTCGTAACTAATACCAATCTCATCAAATAACGCCCTAAATTACTCACCATTTTCATTCATTTTTAAATTTTGTTCAGGTCAAGAAATCCTCTGCTTAGCCATGCTAGGCATGCGGTTTCTTTCTGGTCACAAAAATTAAACCAAAATAAAACTGAAGACTAATTTAGGGCATTATTTAATGGGATTGGTATAAATAAAAATTACGGTTTATAAAAAATGTAGTTTAGGTTAATCTTCGTCCTCATCAAACTCTTCTTCAAGTTGGCGAAGGTCTTCTACATTATCCACCTCTATTTTGAATAACCATCCATCATGGTAATTATCTTCTTTAATTATGCCAGGGTTTTCAGTTGTAGCTATATTCACTTCAATAACACTTCCGTCTATAGGGGCATAAAGATTTATAGAGCCTTGGTCTGTAACAATCTCACCACACACTTCATTGGGAACGACAATTGCGCCCTCATCAGGAAGTTCAACTGTAAATGCTTCATCTAATTCATCGACACCAGTTTCATTGAGGCCCACTGTAATAACATCGTCATTAATTTGTAGCCATAAGTAGTCCATATATGTGATCAAATCTTCCATTTTCACTCTCCTGTAGGAAGATAAATCTATAATAAAATAATACAGTATTCAATTTACTAATGGATTATGTCTCATTTTGAGCTGTTAATACATTTGTCATTGACGAAAAATATAAACATTGTCTTAGTACATAAGTACTTAAAATTACTTAAGTAACGATACGCTGTAAATAGTATATTGTTAGCATATTAATGGTATAGATATCTAGGAGAAATAATATGAAATACTTCATCTTACTTTTAGGCCTACCAGTTTTATTTGCCTTTAATAATTGTACAGGCTCTGAGTTTGAGCAGGTTACACCTAGTGTGTTTGATAAAAACGCTAACGGTTTTGAAGTACCGGAAGAGAAAATTGAAGAGCTTCCGCAGATAACAGATGGAAGCAATAACAATAATGATGGTGAATCTGGCACTGAGACAGTTGTTAATACCGGTTGTACTGTCGGATCTGTATGCTTAGTAATTAGAAATAACTTTGAGAGAAACAATATTTTAGGAAGTGATTTTCCTTGGAGTACTTTCTTAGACGACAAAGGAAGAAATTTAGTTGGCCTGGATGTTTCAATTAGTGATCACGCAGCTGCAAGTTATGGGGATAGTGCGGTTTACTTTACCGGCAGAAAGGGGGGTTCAATTCATTCATTGTATTTAATTTCAAAGCCTTTTGATTTAACAGGATTTAGTAAGTTAAATATTGAGTTTGATTATTTGACGGAATTGGTATTAGCCAGTAATAAGCGAAGCGTATACCCGTCATTCTGAGCGCAGGCAAAGGATCTACTTCGGTTTACATATGTATAGCAAAGTGGATCCCACGGTTAGCGCCTCTGAAAAGACGAAGTAATCAATTAAATATCGTAGTATAAGTGAAATTCATAAGGTGTTGGCCTTTGTTGAGAAGGTAAAACCTCATTTTCATACTTATATGTTATCCAAGCCTCAATCATTTCTTCGGAGAACACATCTCCTTTAAGTAAATGGGCATGGCTAGTTCTTAAATTATTTAAAGCCTCTTCTAGGCTTGCTGGCACTGAAGGAATACCTGCAGCCTCTTGTGGAGATAGGCCATAAATATCTTTATCTAGTGGCTCGCCCGGGTTTGTTTTATTTTGAACGCCATCAAGACCAGCCATTAAAAGGGCTGCAAAATTTAAATAAATATTTGCACTCGGGTCTGGAGTTCTAAATTCAATTCGTTTTGCTTTAGGGTTAGGGCCAGAGTTAGGGATGCGAACAGCCGCAGATCTATTCCTGTAACTGTATGCCAGCTTAGTTGGTGCTTCAAAACCAGGAACTAAACGCTTGTAAGAGTTAGTAGTTGGGTTAGTAAAAGCACAGTTAGCAGGAGCATGTTTTAAAACTCCACCAATATAATTTAAAGCCATTTCTGAAAGGCCGGCATATTTATCGCCGGCAAATAAAGGGTTGCCGTCTTTCCATAAAGACATATGTGTGTGCATGCCCGAGCCATTATCACCAAAAATGGGTTTAGGCATAAATGTGGCAGTTTTGCTGTGTCTGAAAGCGACATTTTTTACAATATATTTGAACCACATTAATTGGTCAGCCATTTTTACTAATGAGTTAAAGCGAATGCCTATCTCACACTGTCCTGCGGTGCTTACTTCATGATGCTGTCTTTCAACAGTAATGCCTACTTTTTCAAGCTCTAGACACATTTCTGTTCTAATGTCGTGAAGGCCATCAGCGGGAAGGGTTGGAAAGTACCCTTCTTTGTGTCTTGGTTTATAACCCAAGTTATTTCCGCCTTCATTGCGACCAGAGTTCCAAGCGGCTTCATCTGAGTCTACTTGGTAAAAACCACCAGATGCGGTTTGGTCATAGCGAACATCATCAAAGATAAAAAACTCAGCTTCGGGCCCAAAGTAGGCCGTGTCTGCAATGCCGGTGGACTTTAAATAGCTAATTGCTTTTTTAGCAATCTGCCTTGGGTCTCTCATATATGGTGCTAATGTGTCTGGTTGAGCAATATCACAAATCATACTTAATGTAGGCACTTCCATGAAAGGGTCAATCTTGCCAGTGGTAGGGTCAGGAATCACAAGCATATCTGATTCGCTAATACCTTTCCAGCCTCTCAGTGATGAGCCATCAAAGCCTAAGCCCTCTTCAAAGGTTTCTTCTGAAAGTTGATGTAAAGGAATGGCAAAATGCTGCCACATACCCGGAAGATCAATAAATTTGAGATCAACCATTTTTACATTTTTCTCTTTTGCGAATTTAATGACTTCTAATGGGGTCATATGAGTTTCCTTTTTAGGGTTTTAGGGTTTTAGGGTTACAAAGCGCTTTCATTGGTTTCACCTGTTCGTATTCTGATTGCAGTGTCTATAGGTGACACAAAAATTTTACCGTCACCAATATTACCCGTATGAGCTGCATTTTTAATGGCCTCGGTTGTTTGTTTAACTAAAGCTTCCGGGATAACAATTTCTATTTTAGTTTTTGGTAAAAAATCTACAACGTATTCAGCACCTTTATAAATTTCAGTGCGGCCTTTTTGTCGACCATAGCCCTTAACTTCTGTGACAGTGACGCCTTCCACTCCAACTTCTGAGAGTGCTTCAACGACATCGTCGAGTTTAAATGGCTTTATAATGGCTTCTATTTTTTTCATGAGATTATGGGTATAAATTATCAGAGAAGTTTTTTGTTAGGAAGTATAAAAGCTTACGACGCTACATATTTTATTTTTTTAGTTAATTAATTTACAAAATATCCCCAAATTGATACTTCTAGAGTCTGCCCTTGATAAATTCACTTCCCACCGGCTAACGCACTAAGGCGGCTTAATTATAATGAACGAAGTCCAACCTTATTTTAATATAGTTCTATTAGAGCCTGAGATCCCTCAAAATACCGGCAATATTGGCCGAGTCTGTGTGGGGTTTAATTGTCACCTTCATTTAATTGGGCCGTTTGGGTTTGAGCTCTCTGATAAAAATGTAAAGCGAGCGGGCCTGGATTATTGGCAGCACCTTACGATTAGTGAGTATAAATCTTGGGAGCATTTTTTACCGTCCATTAAGCATAAAATAGAAAGTGTTTATTTTATGACCACAAAAACTAAGGCTTCGCTTTACTCTAAAGAGTTTAAAGTGGGGGACTGGTTTATTTTTGGTAAAGAGACCAAGGGCATTCCTGAGGATGTTCTCGAAGCTTATAAGCAGCAGAACCTAACCATTCCATTTCCAGGAAACGTAAGAAGTTTTAACTTAGCTAACTCAGTATCAATCGTTGCCTCTGAGGCCGTAAGGCAGTTATTAGCCCGTAGTGAGCGAAGCTCACGTTAGGGCGATATACAAAAGCTTTTAACTTGTAATGCGTCCGTCCCAATTGGACGGCGCAGGACCAGTTAAAGTTCCTAAAAGACAACAAGCTTGAGTCTCTGCCTTTACTTTAAATATTGCTTAATGGAATTAGTATTATAATTAAATAAACCTACTATAACCTAGGCTGCATACGAGTGGTTTTTGAGATAACTCAATATTTAGCTCAGACCTAATAAAACTGACCTGAAACAATGTAATTATGACATACTTCCAAACTTATTAGACAGCCGTAGATTGTCCCTGAGCTTAAACTAAAATAGTAAAAATGACCTAAGTTACTGAAATCAATTAATTTTAACTCTTGGCACCTTTGATGCAACTGTGTCTATCGTACGCTTATTCATAACAATTAATAAAAGGAGATTTTTTATGAAAAATTTAAGTATAGTAATAGTAAGTGCCTTATGTTTAGTTTTAACTGCATGTGGTGGCGACGATAAAAGCGAAAGCTCTTCTAACAATATTGTTAGAACACAATCTAGCGCAAGTGCTGGTGGAACAAGAAGTAACAACTGTGGTGTTGGTTATGACGCTTCTTATTCAAAGCAGATGAATGGCAGTAGCTATGGTAGTTCAGCTCAAGTTGATTATTATCAAGATTACCAAACAGGCGGCTCAACTTATGCTGACGATAAATACACTTTAAGTGGTACTGCCGGTGGTGTACATGTATACGATCACGTAAGTGAAGACAAAATTATAACTTGTAAGCCATATGTTGCACCGAAGCCAGCTTACACGCCAGCTCCGAAGCCGACTTACAATGCACCAGCGCCGAAGCCGACTTACAATGCACCAGCGCCGAAGCCAACTTACAATGCACCAGCTCCGAAGCCGACTTACAATGCTCCAGCGCCGAAGCCAACTTACAATGCACCAGCTCCGAAGCCGACTTACAATGCTCCAGCTCC
>Ga0114957_1001059_pt1 | contig 32386 bp, 22 predicted proteins | sample BantaG_FD_87175 | JGI IMG/M metagenome (GOLD analysis project Ga0114957, IMG submission 87175) | Marine algal microbial communities from Bantry Bay, Ireland - BantryBay_4 metaG | ecosystem: Host-associated > Algae > Red algae > Unclassified | place: Bantry Bay, Ireland | collected 2014-11-21
CTCAAAGGCGATAGCTTACGAAAACGTTCTTAAGCTCCTTTTTTTTATCTTTATTACCCCATTCTTCTCAGGGGGGTCAACTTCCGTCAACTGGGGGGTCAATGCTAGGTCAATAGACAGTTCAAAAGGAAAGTATAAGAATGTCGCGGAGTCTTTAATCGCATTTGCATGTCTTGAAACATTTAAGAAAAACAAGGGAAACTATAAAGGATACTTAGTTTTTAAAAGTAAGGGTGTTTTAATAAACTATTATGAAGAAAAATATGGTGCGGAACTAATTTTTAGAGAAAGGATGGTGATTCCACCACAAAAAGGAAAATCTATAATATTGAAATTCTTACAAATAAACATTAATTTATGAGTACTAAATACTTTGACCACATCCTAGGAACTCAATTTGATGATACATCTGAACAGGATGTCAAACTTACAAAACGAATATTGGATGCTATGATTCAAGAGCAGCCAATTGAAGAGTTGAGAAAAAACCAGCATATTGGAGTCAAACTAGAAATGAATGATTATTTATTAAGTGATACAAAGAAGATTACTAGAACAGGAGATTTTTTATTCAGACTCTTTAATATTTATAACATCAATAAGACAAAATTTGCAGAACACATAGGTTATGAAAGTGCCAATCTCCACGCATTGTTAAAAGGAAGAAGAAAATTCAATAGTAATCTAGCTTCAAAGATCGGCGAGATATTTAATATTGATCCAGAAATTTGGTTGTTTATTGAAGCTAAGAATGAACTAAAAGAGTTTCATACAAACAAAACAAGAAAATTAAAGAATGTAAGCTTAAAACAACTGAGCCATGACAGGTAATATCGTTACCTCATGTTTTAACCCAACAAGTAAGTTTTGAAGTCTTTATAATCCTTAGACATAGACACCACAAGCTTCTCCTTGTCCCTAAGCGCTGTCAGTTTTTCAGGAATTGGAAATTCTCCAATCACAGGATTCATCACAGGTAGAAATTTTGCCGGATGTGCTGTTTCTAAAAAGATGGCCTTGTAGCCTGGGTTGTCTTGCAAGTATTGATGAGCAGCTAGGAAGCCAATCGCACCATGTGGATCTGCGATGTAATCATGCGTCTTATTTATGTATTTAACGCCAAAGCGAGTGTCTTCATCATCGTAATAATAGCCTTCAACGTCATCCTTAATTTTATCCCAAAGGTCTCCATATAAATCCATCATTCTAGTGAAGTTTGATGGCTTACCTACGTCCATCGCATTGGAGATAGTCTGTACTGAGGTTCTTGGTTCGTATGAGTTTGTAGCCAAATAGTGAGGCACAATATTATTGCTGTTGGTTGCTGCTAAAAATCGATGAACAGGGAGGCCAATTTGCTTTGCCATAAGACCGGCAGTTAAGTTTCCAAAATTGCCTGAAGGCACACTGAAAACAACACCCTTGCCTTTATCTTCCAATTGCTTGTAGGCTTCGAAATAATAAAAGCTTTGCGGAATCAGTCTAGCGATATTTATGGAATTAGCCGAACTCAGATTTCTTTTTGTATTGACATGTTCATCAAGAAAGGCTTCTTTGACTAACGCTTGACAATCATCGAACGTACCATCTATTTCTATAGCCTTAATGTTTAATCCCCAAGTGGTCAGCTGTAATTCTTGTAGTGGGCTTACTTTTCCTTTCGGGAATAATATGGTGACATTTATATTGGGGACTCCTGCAAAACCAGCTGCGACAGCACCACCAGTATCTCCGCTAGTCGCGACTAGAATGTCTAATTCAGTTGTTTCATCTTTCACAAAAAATGACATTAGCTCTGCCATGAATCGAGCGCCAAAATCTTTGAATGCAAGCGAAGGACCGTGAAACAATTCAAGCGTAAAAATATCTTCCGTTAGTGGGACAACTGGTGCGTTGAAGTTAATGGCTTTCTCAATAATGTCAGCCAACGTTTGTTCCTCTAAGTCATCTTGTAAGATGTTATGAGCCACTCGAAAAGAGATGTCTTGAAAACTCCTGTTGGACAGGTCTTTGATGAACTCAGGGCTTAATGCCTTAAGTGTCTCAGGCATATAAAGACCATTGTCAGGCGGCAAGCTTTTCAATACCGCTGTTTTCAAATCTACTTTAAAGCTATTGTTGTTAGTACTGTAATATTTCATTCCAAAAAAAATTGCAAGATATGATAGGAATGCAACAATAGCTAAGTTGTAATCAAGTTTCTACATGGGCGACTAGTATCTTTGTTTAATTTGGGACTTGGATTTTATCTCCAAAAAATAAGGCATTTAAGAAAAGTTTATTTGTTCCGTACCAAGAGCCTCTAAAATTTGGATTTTCTGCAAATAACACAGCCCGACCTCGACCTAATTTACTTATCACGATAGATGCCGATGGAATAACATTTTTTTCTAGATGTTCTTTGGTAATAAAGCCATCGATATGCGGATCATCTGTGTATAAAGAGACGTTTGCATATTCATTTTCGCTTGGTTTGATGAATGCTGTACTATTTCTGTACACAGGTAGTTTGCTGCGGCGGTAACCATAAGCAATTGGATGCGATAGGTCTAGTTCCGTTTCAAGGATCATCCCACCAATTCTGCTTTTGCCTAATTCTTCAGACGCATTGATGTACATCTTTCGAATTGCTTTACTTCTAGCGCTAGTTTCTTCTTCGCCTTTAGTTCCTGACTCATATAACTCTGCATCTACTAACTCCTTTTTAACTGCCCATTGCACTGCAGTTCGCTGCGCGATCAATGTATTTCCATCGCTAATCCAAGATTTTATATCATCTATTTGAGTTGAGTCTAGTACATTATAATTTCCAGAGACTAATATCAATGTATTAAAATCTGACAATCTAACGCGACTAAATTGTTCTTCAGGAATTTTGGTTATCGGCATACCTATGCGTTGATCTAGTAAATGCCAAACTTCACCGGCTTCATAGGAGTTTGTAGACCCGTGTGTGATCATTAATGCTTTCGGTTTAGTTATTGGATCGATGTATCGGCTTCCTAAATCTATACCTGAGACTGAATACCCTGATGAAGCTGAGTGCAATTGTATGCCGTGTTTTACTGATGTCTTTTGCAATAAACCATATAATTCATCTCCTGATACATCTTGAAATGCTACTGGTATGATTAAAGAACCATAGGAAAATGATTTGTTTTCATTACTAGAACTGATTGTAAACGGCTTTTGAGATACACTCACTTTAATGTTGTTATCCAACAGTTCATATAGGAATGCAGGTGTATTGTATTCGTCCCATGTGCTCAAATAGGCAATATTATTTTTACTAAAAGGTATTGTGCTTTCCACAAATAGTTCGGTCTGACTAACCGGCAGTTCTCGAATGTTCAAAAATTTATTGGTCGCAGAGTATGGCAGGTTATAAAAATTAGCCAACGACCATGCTGAGGCATCATAGAACACACTGTCTTGAAACTGATCATAGGTTTCAAAACAAGTTTGTACCATTCTGTACTGATGTTGGGATGTTGGTACAAAGTATGACGAACCCTTTTTAAAATAATTCTCTTCTACAGTTACGTCGTCATTTAAAGGGTAAACTTCAACTTTGTGTAATAGCAATTTATCTAGAAAGGCATTGGTTCGACTCTTGTCATGTTCATCACCAAATACATACCCTTTGACATTAGAAGACTTTGCATTAGAAAGTGCACTATTGAAAAATCTACTTTGATAATCTTGTAAATATGCTTTGTTATTAACCGCTGCTTTAACTGTACTTATACTGGAGACAAATTGATTTCTGATTGTAAACGGAAAAGTTATTTTTCCGGAAGGTCTATCTTGAGCATGTCCTCTCGAACTTGCTTGCTCGAACAGTAAGCCAAGTCCTCCCTGCAAATCTGGATACGAAGAACCATAACCAGGATAAGTGCCATCGAACACCTCTTTTGTAAAATACAATGAGCCGATTGCATCCAAGTCTGCACTAAATTCCTTAGCAAACATATCATTCAACGTAATATAATTTTCCTCAGGCATAATTGGGTCTTTTGAACCGTTGGTTTTCATTGGCTCGAAGAAGTAGGAGGAGTTTGTACCCATTTCATGGAAGTCAGTGACTACATTTGGGTACCATTGGTGATACCAAGTGAGCTTTCCTCGGCTTTCTGGATTAATCCCCAGCAACCAATCTCTATTTAGATCAAACCAATAATGATTTGTTCTGCCTCTTGGCCAAGCCTCATTGTGTTCGACGTCATCAGGATCTGCAACCAGTGGAGAACCTTTAAACATATTCACCCAATGCGTATGTCTATCTCTACCATCTGGATTAATCGCAGGATCAATAAAAATCATGCTTTCTTGTCTATATCTGACAATATCAGGATGTTGAGAAGCGACTAAGACATAAGCTGCTAATAGAGATGCTTCTCCGCCTGAAGGTTCGTTTCCATGAACATTGTAACCAAGGTTGATGATTATAGGCATTTCGTTCAGGGTAGGGGTATTAGACTTGGAGAGTATTTGGCCTAAATGAGCTTCACGGATATCCTCTTGTCGCTCTAGGTTTTCTTTTGTTGCTATCTGTAGTAATACTAATTTTCGTTTGCCGAATGTTTCTCCGTAGGTTACCATAGATGCCTCATCACTTAATTCTGCCAATTCTGATAAATACGATACCATTAAATCGTGACGAGTATGGTGTTCACCAATCCCATAACCTAAGAATTCTTCTGGGCTAGGGATGTTTTTATCAAATGGTTGAAATGCTTCGTAAAAGTAATTTTGGGTATAGCATAAGGTGCATATACATATGAAAAAGGAAACAGCTAATGTTTTCATATTGTGGAGTTTGTTCTAATATACAAAAGCTCCACTATTCTAATAGAAAACACAAAAGCCCATCAGTAAACTGACAGGCTTTTTATTTCTTTTATTTTATATATAGCTAAAACTAAACAGCTAACCCTATCTCCTTGCCCTAACAATCAAATGATCTTTATAGGCAGAAGAGGCATGTTTCTTCTTCCGTTTATTGTTAGACGAAACTGCGACGAGAGTTCTTTCTTCTTTAATTTCTGGCAATTCTAAGGGGATGTTTTCGGCTACAGCAAGTTTAAGCTCACTTGGAGTGATAGAGACAACATTTATCTTTTCTATACGTGGCATTAATGGCATAGCAATTGCTAACACTGGTGTCTCCTTTTCCTCAACTAAAGGTGCTGGAGTCTCTTTCTGAATGTGATTGATCATTTCTAATTCTGTATGTTCTGCATATGCAACATCAATCATTTCATTTGCGGGAAGTGTCAATAAATGCTTGCCATCATTCTTAGGGACATAATTCCGTATGTACTGTGGATTCAGTTTTTTGATGACATGCATTGGCAAACCTGAGATTTTTTGAACCTCGTCGAATGACAAACCTTTCCACACTTTAGCTGTTCGTGTGTCTTGAAATTCAGCTTCAATTTCTTTTGGCGTCAAATCATGTTCGTAGTAATACTGTGTCACATAAATGATGGCGACTAACTTTGGAATGTACATCTGAGTTTCCTTAGGTAAGTAACTTCTGATAGACCAATAGTCATTCTTGCCTGATCTTCTCATTGCCTTGTTAACGTTACCTGGGCCGCAATTATATGCAGCCAAAGCAAGCGTCCAATCATCGTACTTGTGATAAAGATCAAGTAGAAATTCTGCTGCAGCTTCTGTTGATTTAATGGGATCTCTTCGATCGTCTACATACTTGCTTTTATCTAAATCATAGAGTTCGCCAGTGGACTCTATGAATTGCCAGAGACCAGTAGCTCCGTGAGAAGATACAGCACTTGGCTTTAAGTTCGATTCTACGATTGCAAGGCATTTGATTTCGTCAGGGAGTCCTTTTTCACTAAGTTTTTCCTGAAACATTGGAAAATACATTTCGGACCTACCGAGGAAATCTTCTGCAGAATACCTGTGTTTCACCGTGTAGTCATAGATGTATTTCTTGACTTCAGGAGTGAGACGTAAATCTAGCTGACTATACAAACTTTGAATGCGCTGTTCGATGACATCGTCAGAGACCATACCGTACTTTGTGGATGGAAGTTTTGTGACAGTATTTGCCGATGCTGGTGCTACAATCAAAATAAGCAATAGACCGACAAATACCGCTTTCGCGATACTGAATATTTTGCTCATGGGGTTATAAAATTTAAAATCAGTTATTGGAATTCTCAAATAGCCAAATATTATTTAGTTACAGAACAAGAAACAGAATTAAATTCTGATCATATTACATAATTAAATAATATGTAACCATTTGAAACCGCAAAGATATGTCATATAGACCATCTGTGCAAACTTTAACATATTAATTTGATGGATGATATATAAAATATTATAAATCAGGCATTTAAAGTGTTTTGTAAGACACTTGAAAGTAGATAAAGCTTCTTTTCTGAGAATGCTTTGCTCATCAGTTGTATGCCATATGGATTTCCAGAATTACCTACTCCTAATGGAATTGATATGGCTGGAATACCGACCAAATTAGCCAATACTGTATAAACATCCGACAGATATACCGCTACTGGGTCATCATTTAATGAGCCTATTTTCCATGCAACATCAGTCGTTGTGGGCATAAGCAAACAATCGTTTTCCTCTAAAATCTTATGAATGTGCTCTGTCACTAATCGTCTGACTTTTTGTGCTTTTGTATAATAGGCATCATAATAACCTGAACTCAAAACAAAAGTGCCAAGCATGATTCGTCTTTTCACTTCTGGCCCAAAGCCTTCATGTCTACTTTCTTGATAAATGGTCTCTATTGAATGTGATTTCTCACTCCGATGACCATATCTGATTCCATCATATCTACCTAGGTTAGAAGAAGCTTCTGCGGTTGTTAAAACGTAATATGCTGGGACGAGGTATTCGAGTAAAGGAAATTGGATATTATTAACAGTATGACCATTACTTGTTAGGGTTTTTAACAAATCAGCAGAAGATGAATGTATCGAAGCATTCAGTTTGTCATGATTCATCACCTCATCGATAACAGCAAAGCGGATAGACGATGGGACGTCTTTTGTTTTGTCTAGTGGGGCAGGACTGGTAGTTGCATCCATCTCATCTGATCCACTCATCAATTCGATACAAGTATAGACATCATCCAAATGATTGCCCAAGACACCGAGTTGGTCAAAGGAAGACCCATAAGCAATCAAACCATATCGAGAGATTCTTCCATAGCTGGGTTTCATTCCGATCACACCATTAAATGAAGCTGGTTGTCGAACGGATCCACCAGTATCTGTACCTAATGCCAGAAGACAAGTGTCTTGTTGTACAGAGACTGCAGCTCCGCCACTAGATCCGCCAGCTACTCTTTCTGGATCAACGCCATTCCGAGTGATTCCATAGGTCGAGTTTTCATTTGCAGATCCCATTGCGAATTCATCACAATTCGTTCTACCAATCACGATTGCATCTTCATCTAACAATCGTTGAAGAGCCGTTGCTGTAAATTTAGATTCGAAGTTGTATAAGATTTTTGATGCAGCTGTCACCTTATGGTCTTTGTAACAGATGACATCTTTTATAGAGATAATTGCACCATATAGTTTACCCAAAGCTTCACCGGCCTTTACTTTTTTATCAAGCGCTGCTGCTTTTTGCTTAGCCTCTTCTGCAAATACTTCGACATAAATATTATATGACTTAGACACGGTTATCTTTTCTAGATAATAATCTACTATCTGTAGGACCGAAATCTCCTTTTGTCTTAAACCGAGTTGTAAGTCTATCAGACTTTTTCTATTCATTTACTTCAATATCTCTATCAATTCATCTCCAGTAACCATCTTTTGTTCACCGCTTATCATATCCTTTAGCATTATTTTTGAATTTATTCTTTCTTCCTCTCCAACTATGCCAACATATTGAAATCCTCTTTCATTTGCGTATTTCATTTGTTTTTTCATTTTTAAGGGTTCAGGATAAATCTCACATGCCACTCCTTTAATTCTTAAATAATTACATGTAAGGAATGCACTTTCTTGACACTCCTGATTCATACTTAAAAAAATAATTTTACTGTTTAGAGAAATATCGATTTGATTAAATAATTCTAGTTCCTCCATCACATCAAATATTCTTTCAGCACCAAATGAAATACCAATACCTGACAAATTCTTTCCTCCAAACTTTTCTGTTAAATTATCATATCTTCCTCCTCCCCCAATACTACCCATTTCAGCATTAAGTGCTTTTACTTCAAATATACACCCTGTGTAATAATTTAATCCTCTGGCCAATGAAAGAGAAAATTCAAAATCATTTTCTATGTTGTATGACAAATATAAATACTTAAAGACTAATTCTAGTTCTTCTATACCCAGTAATCCTTTGCTACAATTTTCTTCTGTAAATTTTCCTTTAAGACAGAACACTTTGCACATTTCATTGCCCAATTTTTCACCAAACTGTTCAATCACTTTATTACTATTTTCGTATCCACAATCTATACAATCACCTGTCGTACAGTTTTCAGGCTTAATAGTAATACACTCTAATATCTTATCAACAGAATTTTCATTAATGCCTATATTAACTAGTTCTTTAGTTACCCCATTAATTCCAATTTTATCAATTTTATCAAGAATTACAGTAAACTCGTCAAACAAATTTGTACATCCACAATATTCAGCAATTCCGTATAAAATTTTACGATTATTGATTCTTATTAGAACTTTTAAATTTAGCTTTCTAAAAACATAATCGTACATTTTGACAAGCTCTGCTTCATAGATTAGGGACTTTGATCCTACTACATCAACATCACATTGATAAAATTCCTGATACCTTCCTTTTTGTGGTCGATCTGCTCTCCATACTGGTTGGATTTGGTAACGTTTAAAAGGAAATTGAATATCATTCTGGTGCATGACAACATATCTGGTAAAAGGTACAGTTAAATCATAACGCATCGCCCTCTTTGAAATAGAGTGAGTTATTTTTTTTGAATTTTTATTTGCTAAGTCTTTTGCATCTGCTTTTGCTAAATAGTCACCATTATTTAATACTTTGAATAAAAGACGGTCACCATCTTCTCCGTAATTACCTGCCAATGTCTCAAGTTTTTCCATAGCTGGAGTCTCAATAGGAAGGTAACCATAAAGTTGAAAAGCTGCCTCGATGGTGTTAAATAGATATTTTCGTTTTAGGACTTGGTTTGGTAAGAAATCACGAGTCCCTTTAAGTACACCAGGTTTCATATTTCTGATTTGAATTGACTGATGAAGCGGATGTCATTTTCGAAAATCATCCGAATGTCGCTAATGCCATATTTTTGCATTGCCGATCGTTCGATGCCAATACCGAATGCAAAACCCGAATATATTTTAGAGTCAATGCCACAATTTTCCAAGACATTGGGATCTACCATACCACAACCTAAGACTTCTAGCCAGCCTGTGCCTTTCGTTAATTTACGCGCATTCTCAGTATCTGTTCCAAGCCACACATCCATCTCTGCACTTGGCTCTGTGAATGGAAAAAAGCTAGGTCGTAATCTTATTTTAGTTTCAAGACCATACATCTCCTTTGCGAAGTAATCCAAAGTTTGTTTCATGTCAGCAAAAGAGACATTCTTATCAACATAAAGACCCTCTACTTGATGGAATTGACAATGCGACCGTGCAGATATTGTTTCATTCCGATACACTCGACCAGGCGCAATAATCCGTATAGGTGGTTTCTGACTCGTCATCACTCTTGCTTGCACAGAAGAGGTATGTGTTCTCAATAAGTCTGTCGTCGAATCCTTTAGATAAAAAGTATCCTGCATATCTCTCGCAGGGTGATCTTCTGGCGTGTTCATCGCCGTGAAATTATGCCAGTCATCTTCAATCTCTCTATCTTCGACAACGGTAAAGCCTATCTTTGTAAAGATTTTGATGAATCGATTTAAGACTATAGATACAGGATGTCTAGATCCAAGCACCAATTCTCCTGGAGGAGCTGTTAAGTCAAGATCTGACTGTGCCCCTTCTTGCCCACTGCTGCTCACAGAGCCTTTTAATTCATCAAACTTGTGCTCTGCTGTTTGCTTTAAATCATTGAGGAGCTGACCAAATTCTTTCTTGCGTTCATTCGGAATGTTTCGCATTTCTGCAAATAAGGGCTTAATTTGATTCTTAGTCCCTAAGTATTGTATGCGGAATGTTTCTAACTCTTGCTCATTGGATACGAGTTGAGTTAGGATTTCCTCCTTCATTTCCTTAGCCTTTGAAAAGATTGCTTCTGACATATGTTTTCCTCTTGGAAAGGCAAAAATACATATTCATCAGATAGTATACTGCTTTGTGTTTTAAAAGCTGCGAAAAATTCTTTTATCATTATTCATGTTATGGTGATTTTAAGGCTCATAAATAGACGAATTGTTAAATCAAAACCATCTCAGAATCCCTAAAGAGAGAAAATTTAATTATTATTAATCATGTTCAAAAAGACTTTGTATTTCTTGGGTATCTTAAGTACTTTCTTAATTGTTCTCTCTTGTCAGACAACTCAACCAATTGCGGATAAATCAATCGTATCCAATGAAGATCCACTTGAAGCATTGATCAAAGAGTATGAGGCAGGAGATTCCTATGAAAGCCAAGAAAGTGAATGGCCTGACATTTCTGATGAAAAACGTGCATCAGTTTTAGCATTTTCCAAGGATATTTTAGTAAGACTAAATGCCATTGAAATAGATGAGCATGATCTCGGAAAAGGTATCAATCAATCTATGCTCCAATTAATTTTGAATAATAGGATTACAGAACTAGAATTCGATTCGCATCAATTTCCATTAAATGCTGAAGGTGGCTTTTTAACGGGAATTTTGTACGGCATCAGAGGGCGATATTATGAATCAGAAGAACAGCTAGAAAAGTATAAAATAAAGCTGCAGTCCTTACCGAGTTACATGGATGCCCATGCGACTCATTTAAATGAAGGCATCGAAAATGGGAAAGCACTACCGAGATTAATCGTCAAGAATTGTATTGATTTAATTGACTTATTCATAGAGACGCCGCTAGACGAAAACTATATGATCCGAGTTGTCCCAGACGATAACAAGGTTGAGTTTACAGAGATAATCACAAGTACAGTCATACCTGCTTATCAAGACTTCAGAGATTATTTGAGTAAGAAATACATGCCTTTTGCTCTTGATGAGATTGGTGTATCTAACATGAATGGAGGAAAAGCATATTATGAAAAACTAGTCAATTATTATACAACCTATGACATTACACCTGAAGAGGTTTTCGCTACAGGCATGTCTGAAGTAAAGCGAATCAAAACAGAAATGCAAGCGATCATTGACGAATTAAATTTCGATGGAAACTTTGCAGATTTTCTAGAATTTTTGAGAACGGATGAGCAATTTTATCCTAAATCTGGAAGAGAATTACTCAACAGAGCTGCATGGATCACAAAGGAAATGGAAGGTAAGTTGCCTAATTATTTTAATCTTTTGCCGCGGATGCCTTTGACTGTCAAACCTGTGCCAGATGCCTTAGCACCGACCTATACAACAGGGCGATATTCACCTGGCTCATATGATAATAATAGAGCAGGTCAATATTGGGTTAACACATACAAACTGGAAAGTCGACCGTATTATGTCTTGCCAGCCTTGTCACTTCATGAAGGTGTACCAGGACATCACACCCAAATTATGTTGGCTCAAGAGTTAGAAAATTTACCCGCATTTCGCAAAACATACATCTCAGCTTTTGGAGAAGGATGGGGCTTATACTCGGAATATCTAGGCAAAGAAGCTGGCATGTATAAAACGTCTTATGAACGATTTGGCGCATTGACTTATGAAATGTGGAGAGCGTGTCGGTTGGTTGTTGATCCAGGTATGCATTATATGGGATGGACGAGAGATGAAGCCGTTGCGTTTATGTCCACCAACACGGCACTGTCCTTACATGAAGTCAATACAGAAATAGATCGCTACATTGGCTGGCCAGCCCAAGCGGTGTCATATAAGATGGGCGAATTAAAGATAAGAGAGTTACGCAAGCGAGCAGAGGATTCACTTGGCGACGACTTTGACATCAGATCATTTCACGATGCCGTTTTGAAGAATGGGTCCATTCCCTTATCGGCATTAGAGAAAGTGATTGATCAGTATATTGAGGTAAATCAAGGGAAGGGGTAGAAGTGAGGGGTAAGAAGAAGGAGAAAGTTGGAAGTCGGAAGGAGTAAGTGGATCTGCTCAGAAAAAGTAAAATAACATTCGTATAACTTTACATTATCAGACAAAAACATTGTCGAATTAGTTAGTATATTTCAGATATATAAGAAACCATGGAAGCATTTTTAACCTTTTTCGAAACCATGCCTAGTTGGCAAAAATTATTGTGGATTGTCGCTTGTTTATCCTTCAATTGGATATTTGAGGCAGCTATACCCTTGATGAAATTCCAATATAAAAAGTTGAAACATATAGGTGTTAATCTGGTATTTCTATCGATGGACTTAGCCATTAATGTTTTATTTGGACTAGCGACAGTAGGGATATTTATTTGGATAGGACAAAATAACTTTGGCTTATTAAATTTAGTAGAGTTGCCTATTGTGGTAGAAATGATCATTGCGATTTTAATGTTAGATCTCTTTGCGCAGTATATGATTCATTGGTTACTACATAGAGTACCATGGATGTGGCGCTTTCATATGATACACCACAGTGATACACATGTCGATGCGACAACTGCGACACGTCATCATCCAGGTGACTATATAACTAGAGAGCTTTTTGCATTGGTAGCTATTTTCTTATTTGGAATTCCGTTTGCATTTTATGCTGTTTATCGAATTGCAACGGTGTTTTTTGCTTATTTCACCCATGCAAATTGGAGTCTTCCGAAAGGTCTTGATAAAGCATTGAGTTACATCATTGTCACACCTGACATGCATAAGTTTCACCATCATTTTGAGCGTCCATGGACGGATACAAATTTTGGAAATATATTTTCTTTTTGGGATCGCATTTTTGGCACGATGGTATATGATGATCCAAAGCAAGTGGTTTATGGATTGGATATTCTACCATCAGAAAAAGATGAAAATATACTATACCAACTATCAGTGCCTTTTCGAAAAGATGTCAAGACAGATCCAGACAAAGGCTTTTGGTGGTAAGCAACTCCTGTTGTTTTTCTTCGCTTATACTAACTCAAGATCTCTTTCCAACTCAGCATTCACATTTTTACTGTACATGTAAATAGCCCCTGTTACCGCACCTAATATTGGTGCAACGACTAATCCTACGATTGGAATAAAAAATAAGATGTATGCAACAAAACCAATACCTATCGCTGCGCCTGCATGTACTTTGATGACATTAAAGCTCTCTTTTACACTTAAGCCATATTGCTCATTGTAATTGTCAAGAAATAGGTGCCCGATGAAGTAAAATTCTAAAATTAAAAGAACAATATCTTTAAGAAAATCCAGACCAATTATACCAAGAATAACAGCTACAATTATCCCGGCAATCATTTCTAGAATCCAAGCTGTAAAACTCACTCGAATCATTCTTTTCTCAGCATTGACGAAGTCTCTAAAACTTGGCTTTTGTGTATTGCCTGAAAGTATATTGACAGTTGTTACGGTACAATGAAAAATGATGACGTCAGCAAAAATTAGAATCAAATATTTTAATCCGCCATCAATCGCAATTGCTTGCCCAAAGACATTAAAACTCGAAGATAGTGTAGAGCTAGAAAAAATGCCGAGATCACCATGGTCTGTGAAAAATAATTCTTTCATCCATGCATAACAAGCATTAATAAAGAGAAATGAAACGATGAGTCCTAAACCAATAGATAACCAGAGCACCCATTTTAGTTCAAATAAGCCTTTCCACAATTTATTGTCTTTAATGAATTGATTGCCTTTGACATGCAAAGGAATGATCTCCAATATTTGACCAAAGTAGCTTGGCATTTGTAGAAGTAATTTGATCATCTTCGATTGTTTTGATAAGCGGTTTTGATTGCGCTTATTAATTGGTTTTGTAATACAATACTCCAATGAGTTGAAGAGTGCTGTATGTAAGATAAAATACGAAATTGAATCAATAAATGTTTCAATAACGACAACTTACAGCGGTTATGCAAGTTGTTTTTCGACGAAGTGAAGTAGACGCAAGATGAAAGTTTAGCTTGTATAGCTCCTCTAAGCTTTTAGCTTTCAGTTGTTAGCCTGCATTTTCAGTCCTCAACTACTGATCCCTCGCTCCTCATACTTCGCACTTAACTCCTGACCTCTTCCATGCATTCCTGATTTTCATCAACAAAAGAGACCTTAATTTGTCACAAAAGAATCTTAGCTTAGCTACAACTGAAATTCTAATATAGATTATGCCAGAAAGAGTGAAACCAATGACACCTAGGAGAAGATATGGAAAGCGATTGGCAGCATTAAGTAAATCTGACTCAGAGCTTGCTAGATTATTTCCAGATGAGGAGGTGAGAGAAAAAGCACTTAAAAAAGGACTTACCCTCGACAGAGTTATTGGGGTCATTTTAGATGGTTATGCTGGTCGACCAGCAATGGGAGAACGACGGTATGAGGTGGTGATCGATGAGAAGTCAGACAAACAGATACGCAAATACATGCCTGCCTATGATACAATCATATATGGTGAACTTCATTACAGGATAAAGGCCATAGCGATGGCGTGGCGATCACAAGAATCATGTCGAGTAAAACCAAATGACTTCGTTTTGATCATTGGCTTTACAGACATTGATTTTGCTACTTTAGACATCGCATGTGCATATGCTAAGGCTACGACAGTACCTGTGCAGAGCAGTACATCAGGCGCCGATCTCAATGAGATGGTTGAGAACATTGCACCTGTTGCAATTGCTGCTACGTTAGATGATTTATCCTTGGCGGTACAATTGAGTTTGACACATGATTCTGTCAAGCAAATTATTGTTTTCAATTATAATGATCGAATAGATGATGAACGAAGTCTTGTAGAAAAGGCAAAACAAGCACTTAAGAAATCAGGGAAATCAAAACATTTGCTTTCAATTGATGAATTGATCGAATTGGGAAAAGATGAAGAATGGTCTTATTTACCTTCAGATAAAAATGATGGTGACAAACGCGCGGCAATACTTCACTCTTCTGGCAGCACAGGAAAACCAAAAGGTGCAGTCATTTCTAGGAAAGCAATCATTGAAACTTGGATTGGTAAGAAAACAACATTGCCTAGAGTCACTGTGCATCTAGCTCCTCTAAACCATATCATGGGCCGTACAAATCTGGCTAGCGTTATGGGAATTGGAGGTACAGGTTACTTTACGTTAAAGCCCGATCTGTCAACGTTATTAGAGGACATACGATTGGCACGACCGACATTCTTGTCTTTATTCCCTCGAATATTTGAATTGATTCATCAGCATTTTCAGAATGAGGTGACAAAACGAATGCGTAGTGGAAATGCAGACAAGGAAACCATAGAAACTGAAGTCAAAGAAGAGATGAGGTCTACGTATTTAGGCGATCGATTGCTCTGCATTGTTTTTGGTTCGGCTCCAACATCTTTAAAGGTCCAGAAATTCATTGAGGACTGCTTTGATGTATTGATGATAGAAGGCTATGGCAATACGGAATCAGGAACAGGTAGTCTGACATTTGAAGATAAGATCAATCGTGAAAATGTTCTTGATTATAAATTAAGGGATGTTCCTGAGCTTGGCTACTATTCCTCTGACAAACCTTATCCCCGAGGCGAGTTGTGTGTTAAAACGAAATTTGGCATTAAAGAATATTATAAACAGCCAACAGTAACCGCGAATCTGTTTGATGAAGACGGCTATTCTTGCACAGGTGATATCGTTGAAGAAAGAGCTGCGGATCACGTTGTTGTAATTGATAGACGAAAAGATGTGCTTAAATTGTCTCAAGGAGAGTATGTGGCTGTTGGAGCACTAGGCACAGTATATGAAGCAGGGAGTGCAGCCATCAAACAGATTTATGTATATGGCAATTCGGAGCGATCGTATTTGGTCGCAGTTGTCGTACTGGAAAAAGGAGTAGTAAAAGAATTGCTAGGTGATGATTCTAATGATGCGCAGCTTAAGAATTTAATTCGTGATGAATTAAATAAAGTCGCAGTAAAAGAAGAGCTGAAACCCTTTGAAGTTCCAAGAGATTTCATTTTGGAATACGAAGCATTTACGCAAGAGAATGGCTTATTGTCAAGCGTTCGCAAACGGCTGCGGCCAGCACTCAAAAAGAAATATGGAAAACGATTAGAAGCATTATATACTTCAAAAGAAGATGCTGATGATGGTCGCATAGCAGAACTGAAAAACCCTAAATCTAAACTAACGACAATTGAAAAGTTACTGGTTATTTTAGAAAGCCAACTTGGAATAGAAGGGATTGATCATACGCAGGCCAGAAACTTTACAGCGTTGGGAGGTGATTCATTAGGGGCATCATTATTTTCACTGTCGATTGAAGAAGTGTTTGGAGTGACGTTAGCTGCAGATACATTATTGTCACCAACAGGCAATTTAGAAAAATGGGCAACAGAGGTTGATCGTGCTCAAAGCGACTCTGATGCAGGCCATATCAATTTTGCTGATATCCACGGAAAAGGAGCTAAGGTCGTACATGAAAAAGAAGTTGTTTTAGAGCGCTTTATAAAACAAGAAATATTAGAATCAGCTTTCGAATTGCCGAATGCGCCTACAGAATTAAAGACAGTTTTATTAACAGGAGCAAATGGATTTCTGGGTCACATTGTTTGTCTAGAATGGTTGGAGACATTAGCGAAAACTGGAGGTAAATTAATTTGTTTAATAAGGGAAAAGGATGATCATGCGGCATATCAAAAGTTGCTCAAAGAGTTTGAGGGAATAGATTCTGTTTTTAATGATAAGTTTAAGGCTTTAGGCAAAGAGCATCTGGAAGTGTGGGCAGGAGACATCACGCAACTAGACTTTGGTTTGTTGCCAGAGAATTATCAACGATTGGCAGATAAGGTAGATCGAATTTGTCATGTTGCGGCTTTAGTCAATCACCGATTGGCATACCGACACTTGTTTAGACCGAATGTCGTAGGGACAGCAGAAATCATCAAATTGGCCTTGACGAAAAAGCTAAAACCAATTGATTTTATTTCTACAGTGGGGGTCTTTGGGTTATTGGAAAATCCAAGAGACATTCATGAGCAAGCACGATTCAAAAATGAAATAGAACTATCAGATACATATGCCTCAGGGTATGCAACAAGTAAATGGGCTGGGGAATTGCTGCTTCATCAAGCAGTTGAAGAATATGATATTCCTGTGAATATTTTCAGGTGTGACATGATTCTGCCAGATGAGACATATAAAGGTCAGGTGAACACCTCCGATATGTTGACTCGATTGTTGTATAGTATTGTCACTGTTGGCTTAGCACCGCAATCATTTTATGGCGAGCGTAAAAGTGGGAAGCGAAAAGTACCACATTATGATGGTGTACCCGTGAATCAATTGTCTAAAGCCATCGTAGGGGCGCATACACAGACACACGAAATTTTCAATACATATCATGCTTTAAATTACCTCGATGATGCCATTTCTCTTGATCGATTTGTTGATTGGATAGAGAGTGCTGGATATCCAGTACATCGCGTTGCTGATCACGAAGAATGGTATAATCGCATGGAAGCGAAACTAAAGGCACTGCCGAAAGACAAACAACAGTTATCAGCACTAAACGTATTAATGGCGTTTAAAGAACCTATATATGGTGGACCTAGCTGGGTAGACTGCACTCAATTTGAAGCATTAATTGAATCATTGGATAACATAGATACAATCACACATCTTTCAGAACCATACATACACAAATATTTAAATGATCTTTCTTTATTAGGAATGATTGACAAACCAAAAAATATGAGCCCGTCAGAATCGATTACAAACGAAAAATATACAAAGGGAATGACCATAAATGCCTTTGCGGCAATGGAACCAAAAGCAAAACTAGAGCCATATACTTATGAGTTAGGAGAACTACCACCAGAGCATGTCGACATTAAAATATCCTACTGTGGCATCTGTCACTCAGATTTGAGCATGATAGAAAATGAATGGCGCAGTTCGAAATATCCGTTAGTGCCGGGTCATGAAGTCGTAGGTGAAGTTGTCGCAGCAGGATCAATGGTAAAGAACATCAAAGTAGGAGACAAGGTCGGTGTCGGGTGGTTTGCTGGCTCTTGTATGAGTTGTTCACAATGCATGCAAGGGTCACAGCATTTGTGTCAGGATAGAGAGACAACAATCAAAGGCAACAACGGTGGTTTTGCCGATTACATACGCTCACATTGGGCATGGGCTGTACCTTTGCCAGATGGCATTGACATGAGTAAGGCAGGTCCTTTATTATGTGGAGGCATTACGGTATTTAATCCAATAATTGCCGCAGGTGTTTTGCCAACGGATAAAGTCGGCGTTATTGGTATTGGTGGACTGGGACATTTAGCTTTAAAGTTTTTAAAGCATTGGGGATGCGAAGTCGTCGCGTTCAGTTCTAGTGAAAATAAGAGAGAACAGATCTTAAAGATGGGAGCGACTAAGGTGGTGAATTCAAGATCCAAAGACGAGCTAAAAAGCGTCAGAGGACAATTGGACTTCATTATCAACACCACAAATGTCACCCTAGACTGGGCATCTTATTTAAAGGCATTAGGGCCTAAAGGGAGATTTTACAATGTGGGCATGGTCCTTGAACCAATGGCGATTCCTACTGGCTTATTGATTGCTGGCGAACGAGTTGTGAGCGGTAGCCCTGTCGGTAGTCCTGGTTTAGTCAGTAAGATGTTGGAGTTTTCTGTCAGACACAATATTTATCCGGAAGTAGAAGAATTTCCAATGTCAAAAGTGAATGATGCTTTAGCACATTTGGAAGCAGGTAAGGCGCGGTTTCGGATAGTGCTGAAAAATTGAGATGAGCTGGATAATAGAATGTAAGGGTCGAAAAAATCTATATTGTAAATGAATACGATTTTGTCCTTATCCAATCCATCTTAAAATCTTAAAAATCTTAATTCAGACAATTATTCTTTTGTCTGATAAAAACTATAATAAATCATCAAATAAACTGTCTGAATTAGGATTAAAGGATTTGTAGATTTTAAGATTTTGTTCTTGACAAATGAAATTATACACTTATTGAAAGAATACTGTAACTCATTATCAGAAGCTAATCAAACAATTCCCTCAATACAGTCAAACTATTCAGTTTTCCAAAGCCATCAACGTGGATACGATAAAAATTTACTAGTTCTTGTAGCAATTGTTGGCGTGTTGCTTTTGGTACAGTGAAAAGATCGGAAATGCCATAGTTTTCAAAAAGTAAACTGTATAAATATTGGCTGATTTCAGGATCTAGGCTATAATTACTTGTTTCGTTGTGTTGACCAAATGTACCTTCCATTAAATGAAAGCTGTTGTTCACTTCAGAATAATTTGTTGAAGGTCCGAAGCCTGTTAGCTGAGAAAATTTAATTAAAAACAGAATTGGAAATAAAGAGAAAGAGCCAGTGGCTTTATCTAAGTACAAATAACTCTCTTTGAGAAATGCATATAACTCCTCATTTTGTTCATCTTGACTGATGCTTCTTCTGGCCACTTCAGTAATGAATATTCCCACAGATGACTTCAATACTTCAAACGGAAGCTCTTTGTAATAGATAAGCGGTTTAATCTCTTTAATTCGAGATAGTGAATTATTGTTTTTCTTGTGGTACGCCACTAACTCGACAATAGACATCAATTGTAAACTTCCAGCTTTGGATTTCTTTTTGTTCCGCACACCACTGACGATGTAGCTTTTCAAGCCATATTCTTTGGTATAAATATCTTGTATCAGACTTGTTTCTCCATATTTAATACTCTTCAGTATGACTCCTTCTGTTTTAGATAGCATGTGGCCCTCCTTTATCTTTAAGCCTATTTATTTCAACACAACAGATGAGAGTGAAAACGGTTACAAACACATATTCATCCAAAGGTTTCTCTACCATACCATAAAGGATGATCAATACAACCATGACTTGAAGCAAGATGTGTGTACTGTCAAATTTATAGGTCAATAATCCGATCAAACAAAGAAGGAAAAATAACAGACCTATGACCCCATAGCTAGAACCAACCAGAACATATTGGTTGTGCGGTAGAATCTTTTTCGTGCTATCAGGAAATTGGCTCTCATACCTTAAATTACATTCAGTTCTTAAGTCTCCAGCACCTATTCCTACGATTGGATGTTCTTTCCATATATCCATGCCGATGGTCAGCGAACGCAATCGCTCTCCATCAGAGTAGTTAGCTTCAGTTCCTTCTTTAATCCGTTTCAGATCATACAGCATATAATGCACTTTATGTTTGACAGAAGGCAAAGTAAAGTAAGCAACTACTGGCAAAGAGCTTAATAGTATGACGGTACCAAGAGCAGCTAAAACGCCTTTTGATTTGTAGATGTGTCGCAGAAATAAAAACCCACCAATTGCATATAAAATCAATAGTCCAGAACGAACCGCAAGGATATGGACAAAGACAACTAAAAAGACAGCAGCAGCAGTAAGAAAAAGCCTGTTCCGTCTGCCTTGTCTAATGGAATAGTAGCCAGCGGTAATAGCTGCGAATGCAGCCAACACACTAAACTTCACATGCGTAAGCGGAGTTAGGATTGATTTACCAACGTTAATTTGATCATGGTAAAAAGCTGGAGAGAAAGCATAATAGAGTAACACACCAACTGAGCTCAGTAGCACTACTCCTATAAAGTTGATGTACAGCAATTCAATTTGCTTAGCAGGTAATTTTGGGTGATGGATAAATGCGAAAGGCAGCAGAATAAATGGTGTTTTCAGCAGTACAATCTGGCCCCACGCAGAAAGATTAGAGGAAGTAAATACGGAGAAAAGTGTTAGTAAGAAGAATCCGACTAGATACCGAAGTCGACGATCACGGGAGCGATACCATTGCAAATTAAAAACCTCCTTATTAAAGCTAAGGCGAAATGGACTAATAGAGACAAACCGACAAACACTTAAGAGAACCAGTTTCCACATACAAACAGACACCAGTGCTTTCGAAAAAAAAATTGCAATAAGCAGTAAGTGAAGTGTGCCTAAAAATAGATGCCTGTGCCTAAGGCTTTCGATCATTGTGTAAAAGTAGGAATTAAAAATTGTCTTGAACACGATTTATAAGATTGAGAAGATGAACACGATCCAATCTTGTGCAGACTTAAAATCCTATAAATCCTGTTCAGACAAAAGGAGAATTCAAAAATGTCTTGAACACGATCCATCAAAGGTCGACAGGTTTATAAGATGGAGAAGATGTGCACGATGCAATCTTGTTCATCCTTAAGATCCTATGAATCCTGTTCAGACAAAAAGAGATAATTTTTAAACTAACTACTTTCGAGTTTTATAGCGGTGCTACAACCAATCCACCAATCCCAACGCCTCCTCTTCCTTCTCTCTCATCTGCTTCGCCTCTTCTTCACTCTTATCTTTATACCCAATAAAATGAAGCATCCCATGAGCGATAACACGTAACAACTCATGTTCAGTCGAAACACCATAAGTGACAGCATTTTCTTTCACTCGATCAATAGAAATAAAGATGTCTCCTTCTATAGGATGTTCTTCTAATTGAAAAGAAAGAATGTCTGTGTAATCATGATGGTCTAGATATTCTTTATTGAGTTCAAGTAGTTCTTCATCAGAAACAAAGACATAATTGACTTGAGAAATTTCTTTGTTTTCTTTTTTTAAAATAGAGTGGAGCCAATTGGTTATTTGTTGCTCATTTGTTAATTGAAAGGACTCTAATTCTGAGTGGAATGTAATTGGTGAATCTGTAGACAAGATTAAAACTTAAAAAACATTTTGACACAAGCACCATTGTCTGAGAATTCTACTTTATCAGCTAGCTGCTTAATTAAGAAGACACCTCTGCCACCGCAAGTTTCTATGTGGTCTACATGTGTTGGGTCAGGTAAGGACTCGTGACAAAAGCCACAACCTTCATCCAACACTTCGACGAAAAGACCCTTACCGTTTACAATTGTTTTTATATTGACTTGCTTAGATGTGTCGCTGCAATTGCCGTGCAAGATGGCATTATTTACTGCTTCTGTGAGACTAATGAGAATATTTGGAAACAGATCATTGCTGACATTATGTTGCTCAGTAAGGTTCGCCACAAATGGTTCCAACTCTGAAATGCTGGAAGGGCAAGATTTTAGTCTTAGCATTAACTTAATCATAATACGTCAGTCAACCAGTGTATTAATTTGCTTTCAATTCATTGTAATATTCCTCAACCAACTGCCTGTAATATGGCCTTAGTGAAGGAGATATTGTTTTGTACATTTCAACTTCAGCTTCTCTCTTCTTTATGTATTCTTCAATTGCTGGTGGTACTTTTCTCTCCATTTGTCTTGCTGTTTCGCCTTTACGTTTTTTATCAAACTCGCGTTGACGATCTGCTTTCTCTACTTCCAATAATCTTGTTTCAATATTTTGCTGGCGCATCAATGTCTCACTATCCAATTGTTTATTCACCAAATCAGTTTCTGTTTCATTCATTTGATCTATGATCTCTTGCAACTCTTGAGACATGCCTTGACCATCTTCCCCTCTTTCCTGTTGCAACTCTTCCAATGCTTTACGCATGGCAGCTTGTCTAGCAGCAGCTTGAGCCCATTCTTTTGCGCCCTTCCCTTCACCATTCTTCAAATCTTGAGCCATCTTTTGCAAACCCTCATTTAATTGCTTCTGTCCTTCTGTGATTTTATCTGAAGGGACTCGTCCTTGTCCTCCTTTTTTACCTTTCTTGTCCCCCTTCTTTCCGTCTCCAGGGTTATTACACATTTGATCGCCAGACATCATCTCACCCATCTGCTGTTGCATCTGTTCCATAGACTCTGCCAACATCAGTGCAAGGTCATTCATATTTTTCATAGCAAATCGTTGATTTTGATTTGCTGTTGGCTTCTCTCTTTCTTCTAGATTCTTCAAAGAAGACTTAAAATTAAATTTGATCTCAGTGACTTTCTCTGTCACAAAAGTTTCAATAGCTGCTTGTCGTTTACTCAATGCTTCTAGGCTATCTTGCACCAACTGAAAATCATCTTTAATTTTGAATTGATCTTGTACTAAGTCTCTATATCGTGGAGTGGTGACATTTGTTCGATTTAATAGACTCACCAAATCTTCTTGTTCAAAAGATAGAGTCACTAAATTCTCCAACAGTTGACGCATTGCTCTTATATCTTCTTCTAACTGCTCTTGCTCTCCTGACTGCATCTGCTCTCCCATCTTCTTAGCCATCTTCTTCATTTTCTCAGAGGCACTTTTTTGTGACCCTGAGGCACTCTTCTTATCATTTTGCTCTAACTTTTCCTCACTATCATCTAGGTCTTCCTGAATGTCTTCCATGTCTTCTTCATTCTCTTCTCCAAGATCTTTCGGGAATTCCAGCTCTTCATTTTTTTCTTCCAGCTCCTCCATCTTTTCTTTGATCTCCTCAAATTCTTCGTTGATCTCTTCCTGCTCTTCCTTTAATTGCTCGTCAGGCTTTTCTTCATTCTTTGTGTCTTCACTTAATTCTTCTTGCTTCTCTGCTAACTCTTCCAGCTCTTCAATGCGATCTTGCATTTCTTTCTCTACTTCCAATTGCTTAAACAACTCAAGCATCCTTTCCATTTCCATTTCCATTTGCTCATCAGACATTTCCATTTGCTCCATCATTTCAATGGATTGGTCTTTGTTGAGCTCTTGCATCAACTCTTCAATTTTTTGCATGAGCTCTTGTTGTTCTTCACTCATGACCTCTTCAAACATCTCTTGCAGCTTCTCTTCTTTTTCTTGTAGCTTCTCGTTCTGCTCCTCTAATTGTTCTTGGTTTTCTTGATTTTCCTCAAACTTCTTTTTGGCTTCTTCTAATTTCTTTTCTAATTCTTTTTGATGCTCAAGCATTTGCTCTAGCTCTTTTCTATCTTGCCAATCCATCTCCTTTTCATTCAACATCTTGTCTTTGAATTCTTTCATTCGCTCACGCAACTTCTTCAAGTCTTCTATTGACTCTTCAAGATTATTTTTTATTTCTTCTTCATTTTCATCTTCCAACTCTTCGAATTCTTCTATCGTTGGCAAGCGGTATGTCATTGTACCTGTCTTCGCAGATTTGTTACCATTCACACCATCATTATCAAATACTTCAAAATAGTATTCGACTTGATCTCCTGGTTTTATATCGAGTGCGCTGATGTCAAATAGATAATCATAAGGTGTTTCTAACTTGCCTTTGATTTCCATGGGAAGGGCCTCTTTATTCTTTTCTAAACCTTTCTCATCGGTCACACGATAATGAAATTTGAGATTACTCAAACCATAATCGTCAGAGGCTTGACCAACAAAATAAACAACTTCGTTTTCTATGCTGTCTTGAAATGTCTGAACAGAAATGGTCGGATGATTATCGGGAATGACATTGATGGAATAACTGACGGAATCGCCTTGAGGCATAAAGGTATTCGCTATAAATACTTTATATAATTCATCTCTGTATTGACGCTGTTGATGTCTGAATGTATTGGCATCAACTTCTTCAGCTTCTACTTTTTTACTATTAAAGCTAAGTTCAAGTTCATCGGTATGCTCCGTCTTGAAATCCCAACGGATGGATGTACCAACAGGTACTATGACATCGCCAATGTTTGCTATAGACTCATCAGTTCGACCTGTGTAAGCAGGATAATCCAAACGTAAATTAAAATCAACCAATGCCGGTTTTGGCATCACTGTCAATTCATATGATTTTGATTTTACCTTGCCTGAATAGAAATTAAATTTAATAGGTTTTTGCACATTTTTAAATGTGTATCTGAATCTGTCCTTCTCCTCTTTAGTCATTCTGTATTGATAACTCTCCACATCGATAAACACATCTTCTGGTAGAGCTTCACCTCCAGTGTTGACATCAATCACAAAATCCTGGTGTTGTAAAACAGATAATTCATCTTGCACTAGGGTAAATGAAAATGGAGCCGCTCGCTCAAATTCCACATTATTATTAATGATCCTGTATGTACTGTCTTTGATGATACTAGGAGCAGCGAATAGAATAAATAGTAACAATAACAATGGAGGTAAGGCGTATTTCAAGTGTCTGCGATTGTTATTTAAATCGATCGCAGATTTGAAAGGAACGATATTTATTTTTTCAGCCTTTTGATTGATACTTGCTTCTATAAGCTCACGATGGTCTGCGCCCTGACTTTGCTGCTTAAGTTGAAGTATATTCAATAATTTGTCTTCTACATTGCCAAAGTGATTGCCAATAATAGAGGCTGCTCTTTCGTGACTGATGACTTTACCGAGTTTGAAGTAGTTTAAAATTGGCAAAAACACCCAATACAACAATGCCCCGATTGAGGTCAATAGAAAGCCAAAAAACATGACTTTTCTTAATCCTTTACCGAGATAGAACTGATATTCAATAAAATTGAACACAAGGAATAGCACTAAAACCAGTGCTACTGTGAACAATATGCCCTTGATTAACCGATTCGTATAATACTTACGAATGAAGTTATCCAGTTTGGCAATTAGAAGGTTATAATTATCTTTTTTACTACTCATTGACATTCTTTATCATCAAATTGATGAAAACACTAAAAATTAATAAAAGACACAAGGCATAAAAACAACAATATCGGAGTTTTCTACCTGTCTGTCAAGCTTTTATGCCTTGCTTAAACCAAATGGGAGGTTGTTTGAGAATAGTTAACAATTTATTTTGTTTGATATCAAGGCGAAAAGCACAGTAAATACAAGTATTCGCGAGCATTTTCAATGATGAGAGCGAGCAAAAGATAAAGTCAAATGTCCCAAAATGAATTCGATTTGGTTTAACTAGACAATAGATTTTTAACAATTGTAGAAATGGCTTTTCCATCAGCTTTACCTGCAAGTTCTTGAGAGGCAACACCCATGATTTTGCCCATATCGGCCATCGAACTCGCACCTAATTTATCCACCACTTGTTTCAAATAATCAGTCAATTCAGCTTCATCCATTTGAGCCGGCAAGTATTTTTCAAGGACTTCAATCTCTTCTTTTTCAACAGCGGCGAGATCTTCTCTGCCTTGCTTTTCAAAGATATCCAGAGACTCCTTTCGTTGCTTCACAAGTTTTTGAATCAATTTGATCTCTTTCTCTTCTGTAATTTCTTGACCAGTCCCATCAGTTTTCATCAGTAACATCGCGGCTTTGATCGCACGGATACTTCTCAGTTTTGCTTGGTCTTTGGCTTTCATCGCTTCTTTGAGATCGCCTGTGACTCTTTGTTCTAAACTCATTCTATTTGATTTTGAATATCTATAGTTAATTGTATATAGTCCTGTACGCTTAATTGTTCAGGTCTTTTAGAAAATAATCCACTCTCTAATAACGACGTTTCTTTGATAAATGGTTTAAGCGTGTTGCGCAACATTTTTCGCCGTTGACCGAATGCACTTTTCACAACAGTGCGGAAGGTCGATAGTTTCACACTTTCGGGTAATGACAACTGGCGTGTCAAATGGATGACACTCGACTGTACCTTAGGTGGCGGATTGAATGAGCCTGGAGAAACTTTGAAAATCGTCTTCCCAGTATAATACACTTGATTGAGTACACTTATCGCACCATAGGTCTTTGATCCATGTGGCGCTATAATTCTATCCGCCACTTCTTTTTGAAACATTCCTATCACAGAGGGAATTAAATCTTGATATTTCATCGCCCGAAAAATAATCTGACTGGAAATATTATAAGGAAAATTACCCAAGAGAATAAATGGCTTCCCATTAAAAACTTCTTCGAGTTTTACTTTCAGAAAATCAGCAGAAATAAGTTGACCTTCAGCAATGTCATAATTGTTACTGAGATAAGCAATCATGTCTCTGTCTGCTTCTACTGCTTTCCATTCTCTACCAGATTCGATTAAGTACTTGGTCAATACACCCTTACCTGGACCAACTTCAAGAATCGGAAGATCAGGATCGACAGCTAAGGCTTTTTTAACAATAGATCCAGCTAGAGATTCATTAATCAGAAAATGTTGACCGTAGGACTTTTTAGCTCTCATGAGAATGTTAAGCTCCAATTAAAGCAGCGCCAAAAACACCAGCACTGTCACCAAGTTTTGGTTTAAGGAAAGGGGTGGTCACCACTCGTTTGTTAAAGATATGCTTTTCCACTTCTTTGACACCATGTGTATACAGCTCATCAATATTACCCAAACCACCACCGAGCACGATGGCATCTGGATCAAGGATATTAATGATGACTGATATCGCCTGTCCAAACATCTGAAACAGCCGTTCCATCGACTGAGTTGCTATTGGGTCGCTGTTACCTCGATATGCTGCCACAATGTCCTTCATCACTTTTTTCTGACCGGACTGTTCGTGATAATATCGTTGCACTGATGTACCGGAGATAATTCGTTCAACACAGCCAATGCTTCCACAATAACATTCACCACCGCTCTCATGCAGAAAATTGTGTCCCCATTCTCCACCAATACCATGGTGACCAGTGATCACTTTTCCATCGATGACAACGCCACCTCCACAACCGGTACCCATGATGACGCCAAAAACAATCCGAGCATCTGGGACCACATCATGAACAATCCCAATCCTTGCTTCTGCCACAGCAAAGCAGTTCGCATCATTGGTCAAGGTGACAGGGATACCCAAAGCATCTTCAATGTCCTGTTTCATTGGTTGCTCATTCATCACTACTGTATTGCAATTCTTCATTAATCCAGTGGATGGCTCGGTTGTCCCTGGAGTAGAAAAGCCAATATGTTTTGGCTCTAACCCTGTTTTCGCTTTTGCAGAGCTGATTAGTTTTCCGATTTGATTGATGATATGTTGATAGCCTTTAGTCGCTTCTGTAGGCACTCGTTGTCTGTCGATAATATCTACCTTGCTGCCATCCAGATTAAAAACGGAGACTTCTATTTTGGTGCCACCAAGATCGACACCCCAGATTGGATCACTCATATGTGTAGTGTTGTCTGTAAATGTAAGGAATCGTAGGGAAACTATGGTGTGAGGTTTTAGACTAACGGATCAGAGGTTTTAATTCAATTTTATATCATAGTCTACTGCCTCAAATAATCTGAATGAAATCCCTGCCTATTATGATACTAATTGGAAGACTATACGATCCAGAGATCAATCATTAAAATTTTATAGACTCAATTATATTTAAAGAAATAGGCACTGCCAGAGTTAAGTCCATTAACATCATCAAAGCTAGACCCTATAATTAGATGCTCTCCAGAGATAGACACGGAAACACCAAATGCACTTTCAGGTGTCCCATCACTTGCAGAGATTTTTTCTTGTTGGCTCCAACTACTGCCAGACCTATGAAACAGATAGCTACTACCAGAGAGATTTCCATTATAGTCATCTCCAGTAGCTCCTATGATAATATAATCTACAGATATAGATAAAGAAATACCAAATCCATCTTCAGGCGTTGCATCGGCTGCAAAGATTTTTTCTTGTTGGCTCCAGTTGTTTCCATTTCTATGAAAAATATAAGCACTACCGGAATAATATCCATTTTCATTATCGACAGGAGCTCCTACAATGGCATATTCCCCAGAAATGGCTACAGCATATCCAAAGAAAATTTGAGTTGCTCCGTCTGACGGAGAGATTATGCTCTGCTGACTCCAACTAATTCCATTTCTGTGAAAAATATAGGCACTGTCAGATCCATTCTTAATTTCTAAGGTTGCTCCCACAATGGCATAATCTTCAGAAATGGATACAGAAAACCCAAATCCATCTTCAGCTTGCCCATCTGTTGGAGTGATTTTGGCTTGTTGGTTCCAGCTGTTCACATTTCTATGAAATATATAGGCGCTGCCAGAATTAGATCCATTATCATCAGCTTTGTACGCGCCTATGATAGTATAATCTCCAGAGATTGATACAGAAAACCCAAATCCATCTTCAGCTTGCCCATCTGTTGGAGTGATTTTGGCTTGTTGGTCCCAGCTGTTCCCATTTCTATGAAAAATATAAGCGCTGCCAGAGTTAGATCCATTATCATCATCTTTGTAAGCCCCAATAATAGCATAGTCTCCAGATATGGATACGGAAGACCCAAAGTTATCACCAGCTACTCCGTCGGATGCAGTAATTTTTGATTGTTGAATCCAGCTGTCTCCATTTCTTTGAAAAATATAAGCACTACCAGAGCTTATTCCATTAGCATCATCATCATGTTTATAAGCCCCTACAATGGCATAGTCTTCGGATATGGAAACAGAATTTCCAAAGAAATCAGCGATATCCGCGTCAGAAGGAGTTACTTTGCCACTAGTATTTATTTTTATAGTAGGAGAGTCATCACCACCTGGATGCTTACTAAAAGAGACCCATTCAGTACCTGTCCAACCTTCAAAATCTTTCTCCTCTGCATTCCATCGGATGGTACCTGAGCTAGGTGTAGTGTCTAATGCATCACCAACGACTATTCCTCCATCAACGACCAACCTTTCCGTAATGGCACTATAGGTACTTTCAGTCATATCACCGATTTTCACATTTCCATTCTTTTGCACAGTTAGTAGATTAGATTTTGTTCCTGCTGAAACACCATTGCCTATCTCAAAAATAACATCTAATGAATCCCATACAGTTTTATGTCCACCATCTAGACTGTATCGGCCGATCGAAAATTCACTAAAAGAGTTGGCCGTCGCACCGATTCCTGTGGCGAAACTGAAGTTACCTGAAGCTTGGGTATTGCTACCAAAAGCCGCAGATACATTTCCAAGAACTCCATAGCCCCAGCCTGATGACATTTTTCCAGCGCGTATAGCACCTTTGCTAGGTTGCCACATTAATTTCAATCCAACGGAGGTGGTGTCCAGTCCGAAGAGGACGGTGTGGGTTGGATCGACATGGAGGCCAGGTTGATTTTGAGCGATGAGGACTTGTGCAAAACTGCAGAAGATTAAGAGTAGTATTGTATGTTTCATGATGGTCTAATTTATTATAGATGAATGGGTGATTCTGTGGATTAATCAGTTTAGAAAAAACATCATGTAAGTAGAGACAATATTCGGTAATAATCAGAGGCAATGAGTTATCGGTAGGATATAATGATTGAACGGAGGTATTTAACTTCTTATCGGTAAGAAGTTCTAGTACTATTATTAGTATTTAAGACACAAAATGAAATATGGATAGACTTATAGATCATCGGATTTAAGCCTAAATTAGCAATTACATTATTCGCAAGCTTCAATTATTGCCATAAAATTAACTCCTTCAGATACTTCAAATCCAGCTTGAAGCTCAATATGATCTCCAGCATGTAAGCTAACATTAGCAGGTGCAATAAGGCTTGCCTTACTCGTGATCCAATCAGCCACATTGACGTCTAATTGATAATTAATGTTCTGTTGATTGATTTGTATCGTGACATCATCACATGAAGCTGCTGCTCCACATTCGATTCTTGTCAGAGAGATGTTGTCTAAGTCAATGTCGATTGCACTTAAACCAAGATGGAAAACAAGTCTTGCAACTAGATCGTTTCCGTTTTGCGTGAAGATGAAAGAGTGATCAGTCCATACCGGCGTGGCATTGACAGACGCTAAAAAATAACTACTGTATGCACCTCCATTCTCACCTACTTCCACAATCATGGATCTGTTTGCTTCTGATCGGACACTAAAGTAAAGTTCGTATTGCTCATCATTAATTAATGATAAATTTTCTTGAAATAACTGGATGCTCCAAAATTCGGTACCACCAGCGGTAATATTAATTGCTGCATAATCATCATTTAAATTCGCTGTGCCCGAACCGCTAGCGTGGAACAGACTTTCCCAAGATGATGCACCAGCTGAGAAATCACCATTGGATACGAGTTCGCAAGTTGATGGCGCGGCACTACCACTGCAACCACAATTGCCATCAGTTGTATCATTAATTGTATTGGGATCACCATCAGAGCAAGGCTGCCCTGCTGTAGGACACTCATGACCAATATTGACATGGCAAGGGTCGGATAATACAGAGACTGCATTTTGATTATCTACTAAGGCATTGTAGTGTCCAGTCCAACTGTGCCAAACGACGATATAAACGACTTCTGGATAATTGGTTTTTATAAAATTGTTGATGACATTAAAATCATAGTCAGGAGTCGGATTGTTGATTGATGGTCCAAACTCTGACAGCGCAAAAGGTTTACCCGTATTGATTAAATCGCTAAAATCTTCTGGAGCGACCCAGTTCAGATTATCCTGATAAATGTCCAAAGATACTAGATCAACATAGGCATCACCTGGATAGCAGAATGTTGTCGGATTAGCATTCGCAAAGTTTTCTGCAGAACATTACACCCAAATTAAATTGTTTAGATTTTTGACATTCGTAAAGTAATCATACATATCAATCCACAGTGCCCGATAATCCGCACTGGAAGTAGCACCTGATTGATGACCCCATCAAAACCAAGCGCCATTCGCCTCGTGCAGCGGTCGCCATAACACAGTGACGCCTCTATTTTGTAGATCTAAAAGAGCATCTGCAACCTCGTCCAGCATGGTTCGCCATGTCGTAGAAATAGCTTTAGATGGATCAATGAGGTCAGAGATAAGAGATTGATTCGTCACATCCCAGCTGTCTCCACCCGTCCAAGGGTTCACCGTATGCCACGATAAAGTCACTAAGCCATTTTTATCCCAATGCTGTTCGAGATAGGGATTCATGACGTTATAATCCCAGTCTGTATATAAACCAAAGTCTGCACTGACGATGGGCAAGACGTCACCTGTTTGATTTTCTAAGTTGGTGATGTAAGGCGTATAATAATCTTGAATTTCATTACCATGTCTCAGATTTTGTCCCCACATGAGGTCACACGATTGTCCGAGAGGGATAAGGTTGGTATATATCTGTTGGGTGATTGAGTTGGCATTGGGATTTGACAATTGAGCATAAGTAAAACTTATCGCTGAGACCATAGTGAGACAGATGACTGCTATTCGAGGTAGTGAGAAAGTAGTATGAGACATGTGGTTAGAATTAAGTCAAGTTACTATTAATACGTTTTGGATTAGAGTAACCCTACCACCAAGCCTAATGAAATGTTAAGAATCACAGGCTATGTAGAGACTGTTCAATAAGTTGTGTCTATTAACTTAGAGAAATGAATAGGAAAAAATTAGAAGAAAAATTAGAAAAAGATCCTGATTTACAAAAACGACTTAAGGATCATTTATATAGCAAGAAA
>Ga0114957_1001061_pt1 | contig 32382 bp, 32 predicted proteins | sample BantaG_FD_87175 | JGI IMG/M metagenome (GOLD analysis project Ga0114957, IMG submission 87175) | Marine algal microbial communities from Bantry Bay, Ireland - BantryBay_4 metaG | ecosystem: Host-associated > Algae > Red algae > Unclassified | place: Bantry Bay, Ireland | collected 2014-11-21
TGTACTTTTGATGTGTCAAAAGCTGGTTCTTCTTTTCTTGTCATAATGACTCCTGTTACAAACTGACTATATATGTCAGCTTGCGGTTAAGTCACTTACACAGAATTATTTACACTACCTGAGTCTTAGTGTGTTACTTTAACGAATTTTTTTATTTGAAATATTAATATTTTATTAAGTTCTATTGGTAAGATTCCATTAGTTCTTTTTTGGCAGCCTTCATTTCTTCTCTGTTCATACCACTTTCTTTTATTTCTTTCATTTTTGATTTGAACTCTGCCCTTTGATCTTCGCTCATATCTTTCATTTTCTCTTTCATATGACCTTTATGCATTCTTTTTTTCATTTTCATACGTTCTTTTTTTGAAGGCTCTTTGTCGTAGCCGTCACTTGCAAAACCGTTTGTGGCTATAAATGTAAATGATAAAGATGTAAGTATTAGCATTAGGATTTTCATTGGTTCTCCTTTGAGAAAGTAAAATTTAGAAATTGATTATAGCCAAGTAAACTTAAGTAAGTTCAGTATTAAATAGCGTGCACTAGGCTAAGGGCTGGTGAATCAGCAATTTTACAGGCTATCTGCTCATTTAAAAGCAGATAATAGACTAAAAAATTAAAGTTAATCTTTAGCTGAGCTATATAATAACACACACCGATTCAAAAGGTGAGGACCACCTTTTGGTGCAACTATAATAATAATTAATAGTAAAAATAAGTTTTTAAAAAATAAAAAAGGTTAATGAATATTTGAAATAAATATTTATTAACCTTTTTTATGGTCCCATTAAGGCACCGGCAAGTTTGGAATAGAAATTGCTCATCTTAAGTCCAGTATAGAAATTGGAGTCAAATTGGCTTTAACCAAAATTAGAATAACTTTGGATTAAAACAATTAAAGAAACCATATCTATATATTTGTACGACTTAGGGGGGAGAGGGTATGTTTAAAATTAAACATTATATAGTAGCAGTAGCGACAGTTTGTTTATCGTTAACAGTGGCTGCACAAACAGAAACAAGTACGGGTACTGCTGATGTAAAAGCTGATGCTCCAAGCCCAGCGCAGGAATCTAATGCTAAAAAAGGTGCTGAAAAAATAACTGTCACGGGTTCTCATATTAAAAGGATTCAAGTGGAAGGGCCGACACCTGTTCAAGTTTTAGATCGCGAACACTTGGATAAGTCGGGTCATAACTCCATAAGTGATGTTTTAAGAGATATATCCGCCAGTAGTTTTGGTGGCTCAAGAGAAGATGCTGGTAGTTCCGTAGCCGATGTCGCGACTGTTAACCTAAGGGGACTAGGAGCAGAAAGAACCTTAGTTCTTATGAACGGTAGGAGGCTTCCTAAAGATTCATTGGCCAGAGCTGTTGATTTAAATAATATTCCATTTGCTGCTGTAGAGCGAGTTGAGATTCTTAAAGATGGTGCGTCTGCGCTATATGGGTCTGATGCCGTTGGTGGTGTTGTAAATATAATTACGAAAAAAGATTTTGAAGGCCTAACTTTTTCAACCTCTGGTGTGTTTAATACACAGGATTTTGGTGAAAGGTTTGAAGCTGGTAGTAGAGTGAGTGGTGCTGTGACACATGGTTTTGCTAATGACAAGATGAATGTTGTTACTGTCTTAAATTACAGAAAAAACGAAGGCCTATTTTCAAGAGAAAGGGATTATACTGCCACTGGGGAATCTACAATCGGTGATATACCTAGCACAAGTAGTGATGGTGGAGCAACATGGTCAAGTCCTGGTTGCCCAGCTGATAGATTATCAGATGAGGGTTTTTGTATATTTAACTTTGCAGACTTTTCATCGGCACTACCAGCTCTTGAACAATACTCACTAATGTCTGAAGGAACTGTTAATTTAACTCCCGTAACAGACTTAATAGTAAGAGGGTCATTTACTCACAAAAAATCTAGTTATGTATTTGCTCCGGCCCCAGGTATATTTGATGTTGGTGCCGATAGGGTAAGATACCGTGTTATGGAGTTAGGTAATAGAGGCTCTGACTTTAAAACTAATGCTGGCTCACTAATGGTTGGAGTAAAAACAGAAGTTTTATCTGACTGGGAAGTAACGGCAGATGTAAGTTACAATGTTATTGATCGTGAAGAAAAAAATGTGGGTTATGCCAAAAAAGATGCTTTTGCAGATTTAATTGATAATGGAGACTTTGACCCATCAGCCCCATCAGGGAGTCGAATTGTTAACCAAGCCGCCTTCGACGCTGCTAAAACGACACCATTTCAAAATTCAGGTTCAACACTATTAAGTATAAACTCATTAATTACAGGTGAGTTAACAGAAAATATAAGTTTAGCTTTTGGTACAACAATTACTAAAGATGATTTTGAAGTAGAAGTAGATAAAGAGTCCGCGGCTGGAAATGTATTCTCATCTGGTGGTGGTAATAATAGTGATGGCGATAGACAAATTATTTCAGCTTTTGCAGAGTTTGGATATATGCCTACAGACACTTTAGAAATACAGTTTGCCGCTCGTTTTGATAATTACGATGACTTTGGTAGTTCAGTAAACCCAAAACTTGCAGTTCGGTATCAACCAGTTAACTCGCTGATGTTGAGAAGTTCAATTGGTACTGGTTTTAAAGCACCTGATTTACAAGATCTATATGGTAACGGAAGCTTTGGCTTTCCAAGCTTTATAGATAAAGTTTATTGTGATCAAGAAGGGGGTAATGACCCCAATAACCGTGCTTGTCAGCCACAACAGTACTTTGTAAATGCACCTACCAATAAAGACTTAGAAGAAGGAAAATTTTGGTCAGCTAATATTGGTGCTGTATACCAAATGAATAAAAATCACAGTATTGGAATAGATTTATTTTACTTAAATATGAAGAATGTTGTTGCTGTTGACTACGAAGCAATTACGCAAGCTGAATTAGATGGGATTGATGTTTCTAGAGTGTTAGGGGCAGCGCCAGATCGTGATGGTTCGGGAAGACTAACAGATACTAATGGTATTTTTGCTCCTACATTAAACTTAGGAAGTCTTGAGCAGTTAGGTTTAGATATAGCACTAGACAATAAAGTTAGACTTTCAGAGTCAGGTGGCTTGTTTGATTTTAAAACGAATATTTCCTACCTAATTGATTATGAGTTTGAAAAATTCCCAGGGCTAGGGCTTGAAGATACACTTGAGGAGCCAGGTCGCCCAAGGTTGAGAGGTAGCTTAGCTGTAACTTATATACCTGTATCTTTACCTTTAAATACAAGCGTAACTGCCCGCTATATTGGAAAGCACGAGTGTGAAGTTAAAGAGATTTGTGAAAGAAAAGAGTACTTAGAGTACGATATGCAAGCCGTATATAAAACTAAAAAAATCGGTGATATTTCAATCGGTGTACAAAACATTTTAGACACCACTCCTCCTTTAGATACAAGTGACGTTAATAATCAGTTAGAGGGAAATTTATATAACACTAGAGGAAGAACAGTTTACCTAGGGTATAAATACACATTTTAAATTTAAAATTAATAAACAAGTGGAGAAATAATATGAAGATTTGGTTAATAGTACTACAGTTTATAGTTTCGGGGCTTTGTTATGCCGAAGGCACAAGCAAAGTTATATCAAAAGAGTCTGCCAAAAACACAATGGCTAAAAAGTCCCAGGCCAGAGTGACCGGCACGGCTGATATAACCCGAGACATAGTCAACGATTACAGAGATGTTTTGCGTAAAATTGAAAATGCAAAAGTTTATAATCATCAGATGAAAGAGTTGATTAACTCGCAGGACGAAGAGACTGTTAAAATCAAACAAAGCATTGTTGATTTAAAACAAACTAACAAAGAAATTATTCCCTTCACTTTAAGGTTGCTTGAGAACTTTAAAAGCTTTGTAGCCTTAGATGTTCCTTTTCAGATTAAAGAGCGAACTAAAAGGGTGGAAACTTTAACGGCTCTTATGAATAAAGGGAACGTAAGTACTTCGGAAAAATTTCGTCGAGTACTTGAAGCTTACCAAATTGAAAATGATTATGGCCGCTCTATGGAGACTTACAAAGGTTTACATAAAATTGGTGATAAAGAGTTTACCGTAGACTTCCTTAGGGTTGGCCGTATCTTTTTAGGATTACAATCTATCGATGGCTCTTACTCAGCTTTTTGGGATAAAGAAAGTAAATCCTGGAAAGAAGCTGATGGAACTTATGAAAAGTCTATCGCCAGCGGCATCAAAATTGCTCAAAAAGTAAAAGCTCCAGATTTATTGAAGTTACCAGTAAATAGTCCAATCATAGCCAAAGCAGTTTCTGCTTCAGAGGTGAAATAATGAAATCATTTAGCATAAAGAAAACATTAAAAGCAGCAGTATTAGTAACTTCAATCGTTGGAATGACAGCTTCTGCGAACGCAAAAGAAGATATGAATAGCTTACTTAAAAAAATTGATAGCTCGACTGCAAAGCTTAGTAAAGAGCTACAAACTAGAGAGTCAGCGTTTAAAAGTGAAAAAAGTAAGCAAGCCTCACTTTTAGCGAGAGCTAAAAAAGAGCTGGCTGGGCTTGAAGCCAGGTCAAGAAGTTTAGCCAATACTTTTGAAGCCAATGAAAAGGTATTAGTTAAAATTGAAGAAGAGCAACGAGTGGCTGCAGGTAACCTGGGCGAAGTATTCGGTGTTGTTAGGCAAGTAGCAGGTGATCTAAACTCTCAGCTAACGAACTCATTAATTAGTGCTCAATATAAAAATAGAGCCGAGCTTATTGCGCCAATCTCTGAAGCTAAATCGCTACCACGAATTAAAGAGTTAGAAACACTATGGTTTGAGCTACAAAGAGAAATGGTTGAGTCTGGTAATGTTGCCAAGTTTAAAACAGAAATTGTTAATGCTTCTGGCGAAAAAGAATTAGCTGAAATCGTAAGAGTAGGCTCTTTTAACCTTATTAGCGATAGTAAGTTTTTATCATGGCTCCCAGAAACTAAACAGGTGGTAGAGCTTACTCGTCAACCGTCGAGAACTTATACATCTACAATTGATGACTTATATGAGACATCAGCTGGGGTAGCAGGCTTTGCAGTTGACCCATCTCGTGGTGCTATTCTTTCATTGTTAGTTCAAGAGCCAAGCTTATTTGAAAAAATAGGTCAAGGTGGTGTTGTTGGTTATTTAATATTGCTAATGTTCTTCTCGGCACTTGGTATTTTTGCTTACAGGTTTAAGTTTTTAAATGCGGAAAATAAATTAGTTAAACAGCAAATCGAAAATTCAGTGATCAGTGAAAACAATAGCCTAGGTCGAGTAATGAAGGCCTACGAAACTAACAATAGTTTGGAAGAAGAAAAGCTACAGTTAAAACTTGAAGAAGAAATTATGAAAAATATTCCTGTTTTAGACCGTGGTATAGGGGCCTTAAAAGTGATAGCTACAGTGGCACCACTTATGGGGCTACTAGGTACAGTAACTGGTATGATTGGTACGTTTCAGTCGATTACGCTTTTTGGTACTGGTGATCCAAAGCTTATGGCTGGTGGTATTTCTCAAGCCTTAGTGACTACAGTGCTAGGTTTAATTTGTGCCATACCAACATTAATGTTGCACAAGCACCTTGCTGATAAGAGTGATTATATTAAGCATGTATTAGAAGAAAAAAGTATTGGTTTAATCGCCTTATCTAAAGGGAAAGTGTAACCATGGCAGCTTGGGAGAACTTTTGGCTATTCATAGATAAAGGTGGAGATGTTTTATTGTTAATCTTTGCCGTAGCTGTTTTGTTATGGGCTTTTATTTTTGAAAAATTTTACTTCATAAAAACAATCGCACCAGGGTTAATTGAAGAAAAGCTAGCGGCCTGGAAAGCGCAAAAAGATAGAGGCTCATGGTGGGCTATGCGAGTGCGAGAATCTCATATAGCAGATATAAAAGAGCAGATGTCTAAGCGCATAGGTATGATTAAAACCATAGTTGTTTTATGCCCCTTATTAGGCCTATTGGGAACTGTAACAGGCATGATGGTGGTGTTTGATGTGATGGCAGTCTCTGGTGCTAACGCCAGGATGATGGCCAGTGGTATATCAATGGCGACGATCCCAACAATGGCGGGAATGGTTGTGGCTTTATCGGGAATATACCTAGGTAGTTTGATAGAAAAAAAAGTAGAAAATATTAGTGATAGTTTAGGCGAAAAGTTTGTGGTGACGGCTTAATTTTAGGTCATTTAAATAAGAGAGGAAATTGTGAGACGTTTTAATATAAGAAAAAAAGAAGATACCTCAATTGATCTAACTCCCATGTTGGATGTTGTATTTATTATGTTAATTTTCTTTATTGTGAGTACTTCATTCGTTAAAGAGTCGGGTGTGCAGGTTAATAGGCCATCAGCAAGTACAGCTAAACAAAAAGCCAGAGCAAATATTTTGGTAGCTATCACTGAAGCCGGTGATGTGTGGATGCAAAAAAGGAAAGTGGATGTGCGTTCGGTACGCGCAAATATTGAAAGGCTAAGAGCTGAAGCTCCAGATGGTGCTGTTGTAATTCAAGCTGACAAAGCTTCGAAAAACGGTTTGCTAGTAGATGTTATGGATCAAATTAGAGCTGCTGGAGTAACAAATATTTCATTAGCTGCAAAAATCAAATAAGGAATTATTTATGAAATTTTGGGCCTATTGTATTTCTGCTGCTCTTGCTGTGAGTATAAGTTTGTTTCTTTTTATGGGAAGCCTTATTTCTACTGACGGAATTTTTAAGCCAGAACAAAATGATATATTTATTGATTTTGCTCGTCTTAAATTTGACTCAGATACAGATTTTAAACAAAGAAGTAAACCTAAGAAACCGCCAAAGCCTGAACAACCGAAAGATATTCAAAAAATTCAAGTGGCTAAAACAGATCAAATATCTAAGCCAACAATGAAAATGGATATCCCAAAGTTAAGTTTATCTAAGGTAAATAGTGGTGGGCCTTATTTAGGTAAAGGTGGGGCGGCAGCTAGTGAAGATGGAGACGCCTTGCCAATCATTAGGATTGAGCCAATTATGCCTAGAAAAGCGGCTATGCGAGGAATTGAAGGTTGGGCCGTTGTATCATTTGATATTACCCCCGAAGGGACAGTGAGTAATATTAGGGTAGTGGATTCAAGTCATAGAAAATTATATGACAAAGCCGCCAAGCGCGCTCTCAGAAAGTGGCGTTATAAACCAAAGGTTGTATCAGGAAAAGCAGTGGCTCAATTAGGGCAAAAAGTTAACTTTGATTTTAAATTACAAAAATAGGTGAGTATAATGAAAAATAATATTAATTTAAGTAGTCTCATAGTAATTTTATTTTTTAGCATTAATGGCTTTTCTGCCGTTGATATTTCGTTTAATAAATCAGTTTCTGACCAAATAAACTCTAGGCCAGGTGGTTTAACAGCACCGGGCACATTTAAAAAAATAAGCCAAGCACATAAATATTTAGCTGCTAACAAATATGAAAAGGCTTTAGATCGTTTAAGGACATTAGACAATAAAAAAACGAAGCCTTATTCCTTAGCGCAAGTCTACCAAACCATGGGTTATGTTTATTCAGGGCAAGGTAAAGATGCCAAGGCTGCTAAATATTTTCAAAAAAGTTTAGATTTAAAAGTTTTACCAACGCAACCTACAAAAACTAATTTATATATGTTGAGTCAGTTGTATGTAGGAATAAAAAAATATGATTTAGCTTTAAAAAATATAAAACAGTGGTTTAAAATAAGTTCAAAGCCAACCGGGCCTGCTTATATACTATTAGCTACAGTCTTGGTGGAGAAAAACCAAAAAGATGAGGCTTTAAAATATGTTAACAAAGCATTAGAAATTAGCACTAACCCAAAAGAAAGCTGGTTACAGTTCGCAGCCGGCCTTAATATTGAGAAAGGTAATTATAAAAAGGCAATTTTTGCCTTAAATAAGTTAGTTAAGATAAACCCAAATAAAGCTACTTATTGGAAAATGCTTGCCGGCTCTCATTTAAACTTAGAGCAAAATAAAGAAGCTCTTAATGCCATGTCTATTGCTAATCAGCTGGGGCATATTACTACAGAAGTTGATATATTAAATTTAGCTAGTTTGTATGCCACTAACGGAATTCCACTGTCCTCAGCAATGTTAATGGAAAAAAGTATGAAAGCTGGCAAAGTTAAGGGGAGTAAAAAGAACCTACAGTTTTTAGCTCAAGCGTGGCTAGATTCGGAGGATAAACAAAAAGCGATTAAACATTTAAGGAAGGCTGCAAGCTTAGCTCCAAACGGAAAATTATTTGTTCTTGAGGGGCAAGTGTACCTTGAAAAAGGAAAGTGGAATAAGGCCACTCAAGCTTTCACTAAAGCTTTGCAAAAAGGAAAGTTATCAAATACTGGGCAAATTTATATGCTAAGGGGTATGGCTTATACAAATGCAAATAAATTTGAAAAGGCTAAAAAAGATTTCGATAAGTTAGGCTCTTTTGCAGACTATACTTCACAGTCCACATCATGGTTAAATTATGTAAAATTTAAAGAAGATGCTATTAAAATACTGTCAGGGAAAAGTAAAACTGAAAAAAATATAGTTAGTACTAAGTCGCTGTAGTAGCTGGCAAACTTATAATAAGCACAAAGACTTGATTTAATAAATTTGCTAACTTACCATTTTGTTATTAACAAAGGCGGTAAATTAATGAAATTATCTATTTTAACATCAATAATTTTTCTTTTTTATATGAATACTATTGCAAATACAGAAGTTAGACCTAACCAATATAAAATTGAATCTGAAGTTTATGTTGGCGGTAAGCTTGTTTCTAAACCTAAAATTATTGCACTAGAAAATGAGTCAGCAAGTATAAGCCAAGTTGGTGAGGACTATAAAGTTGCGTTAACTCAAACAATAATCAAAAATAACGGCGATTTCGGTGATGCTGATGTTATTGTAAAGTCAAAACTTGAAGTTGTTGAAGGTGATTCACAAAGAATCACTACGTCTACTAGAGCGCTAACCTTTGGTGGAAAAAAAGAGTCTGTATTCAGCTTTCTAAAGACTTCAGGAAATGATAATACTCAGGATAAAACTAACATAGAAGTTAAGTCTAAAGTTATTAAGCTTTAGACACTTAAATTTAGCGAACCTGTAGTTCAAGTATTTGCGATTTCCATATTAGGATATTTACTTATATTTAAATTTGGTAGACTCTAATTTTATTCAAATATAGCAAACTACTAGACTAAAAAATAGTCTGAGCTAGCGGGCTGACGCTCTCCTGACATTGGCCAAACCCAAGGCAAGCAATACTACTTATTGTGAAGATTTTTACACATTTTCTAAAAAAATGGATAATGTTTTTTTAAGTGAAATATTAAACCATAGTATATGTAAGTAAACAGGAGGTTTAATCATGTACTACGATAGTGTAAATATTAATTTCAAAGGGTTTGACGCTGAAGATGCTCTCCACTTTAAAATAAAAGAGTTATCACTCACCTTGCTAAGTTTAGCCCCGAGTTACTCTCGAGTTTTTATAAAACTTGAAAAAAACGAAGAAAAATATATTTGTCATTGCAGTATAACCCCAAGGGTTGATCTTTTTACTGTAAAAAAAGTATCAGTTGATCCAAGCTCAGCTTTTGAGCAGGCTTTTTGTGAAATGATTATCCATTTAAATAAGTGGCGATCTAATCGAAAAACTAAAAATAATTTTTTATTTTATAATAATGAAAAAAAATCACAGAACAATTTACAAACTTTAACCGGAGGTGCTGCATGAAAAAAAACAACCTAGAACAAACCTATAAATTCTCGCATAAAGGTTTAGAAAAGCCTGAAAAATTTGAAAAGCATATAAATAAGGCTGCTTCCGAGATCGTTGATCAATGCGGTCAAAATGTGAGCTTAAGGTTTCATGTTGAGCCTGAGGTTAAAGATAAAGATATATTTAAACTTACATTGGTGTCCATGGCTCCAGGCTCGAACTTAGTTATTAAAAAGAAGGGTCGAAACATTTATCACTTAATAAAGAAAATTAAGAGAAAATTTATTCGATCTAACCGACGGAAGTTGGAGTTTAAAAGGGATAAAAAAAGAAAAGTAATACCAATTGGGCAAGCCAAATATCAATTAGAAAAAAACATGAGAGAGCTTTACAGTGGAGGTATATATGAGAACGTTAATTGACGGATTAGATAGTATACAAGGTGTATTGAATACAAAGTTTAATAAAATGCTAAATAAAACTGAATTTTATTTAATACATAAGAGTAAAGCAGTGAAGCTTTCTATAGATAAAAATATTGATAGTCTTTTGTCAGGTTACGTGGGGGAGTATATCTGTGTACGGGGTTTAAAAGTTGAGTCTCATGAAATGATAGTCACTGACTTTGATGTTAAAGGGCAAAACTACTTCAGCTCAGATGCTAACATATATGACGACATCGATGAAACTACTCACATACAAGGTAGAATAAAAAAATATGGCTCAGTTAGTTATTTAGATTTGATTGCATAAATATAGTTTAATAAGATACATTTTCTCAGCCCTGTCACTTAACAATAAAGTTAAGCGACAGGGCTTTTTTTTATGAGGAAACTTGTAAGGTAGTACTTAAAGTTAGACTAGACTTTAGCCGGCCCATGGTCGTGCTATTAAGTACTTAATATTGTTAAGTTTATGTCTTGGCTTGAGTCTTTTTTTGATTCATGTTTCCATTAATAAGAATTTATTTTTATTATATCTATAGGGGGAAAGTTGAAATGAAGTATTTATTAGTTAGTGCATTATTAGTGTTTGCCGTAAGCTGTTCATCGAAAAAAAAGGTTGTTGAAAAAGCACCTGAAGTTGTTCAAAAAACTGTTGAAGAGCCAGTTAAAGAATTACCTGAAAAATTGCCATCAGTGGTAACTGATACTTCGGCACCTACTCCAGAGACTAATACTGACGATGGTGGACTTCCAGAAATAACAGGAGATAGTATTTTAGATGTTAACTGTGCTGCTGGGCAAGATAGCCGTACCCTTAGTTTAATAAAAAGAACAGATGCCAGTGGTTGGGGTGTAACATATACTAAATTCGGAACAACTAAAACAATTGCTGTTGCTAGAAATGACAAAGGTTTTTGTGAGGAAGTGGTTTCTAGAGTAAAGGGCACACTACAGTCCGCAGGTTTTCAGTGTGATGGTGATGATGAAGCTACAGCTCCAGCTGCTGCTGGTGAAGCAAGTACTGAAGAAAAATCAATGATGCAAAAAGCTAAGGACGCAGCCGGTGCTGCTGCTGATGGAACTGGGTCAATGGTGGATAAAGCTAAAGACGCAGCCGGAGAAGCAGCTGAGAGTGCCGGAGATATGGTTGATAAAGCTAAAGAAGCTGCTGGTGAAGCTGCAGAAGCAGTTAAAGGGGAGTAATGCTTAGTAAACTTGATAAGGGCTTATTATTAGCCCTTATATTTTTAATGGGTTTAGGCTTAGTTCAAGTTTACTCATCTAGTTATGTATATGCAGGTGAAAAGTTCGGTGACGCTCTTCACTTTTTTTATAGGCAATCTGCATTTGCCTTGCTTGGTTTAGCGGTAGTCTTTGCGACCAGTCATATTCCATGGAAATTATTTGAAAAGTGGGGAGTTCTTATTTGGGCAGCGGCCTTTATTGGTATTATTCTCACCTTTGTGCCTGGGCTATCCATTGAGGCCGGCGGTGCAGCTAGATGGCTTAAAATGCCAATGGGGCAACGCTTTGAACCGTCTGAATTATTTAAAGTAACTTGGCCATTGTTTTTGGCGACTATATTATTTAAAGATTTTAAATTTTTAGGGCAATGGAAGTGGCCGGTATTTATTTCTATAATTTTAACCTCATTTTTTCTATTGTTAAAGCAGCCTGATTTTGGAACCGTTGTTATTTGTTCATTAAGTTTAATAACAATTTTATTTTGTTTTGGAATTAAGTGGAGATATATTTTTTCCGGTTTAATTGTGGCGGTGCCTGCTGCAGTTATTTTAGTTCTTTCATCTCCGTACCGTTATAAAAGAATTGTGGCTTTTATTGATCCTTGGGCCGACCCTTCACAAAAAGGGTTTCAAATTATTCAAAGTTTACTTGGTTATTACTCAGGTGGCTTATTTGGTAATGGCTTGGGGCAGGGGCAGGCAAAGCTATTTTTCCTTCCAGAGGCGCACACAGATTTTACACTAGCAGTGCTTGGTGAAGAAATTGGTTTCATTGGTTTTGCTGCTGTAATTTTAGTTTACGGCTTTATTGTATTTCGTGGCGTTCAAATTTCATTTCGCGCAAAAGCTGGTTTTCAACAAATGGTAGCTTTAGGTGTAACGGTGATCTTTGCTTTTTCAGTATTTATTAATGCCGGTGTAACCCTTGGTATGCTTCCAACGAAAGGCTTAGCCCTTCCATTTTTAAGTTACGGTGGTAGTTCATTAGTATGTGCCTGCTTCATGATTGGGCTATTGCTAAATATTGAAAAACTAAAGAAGAAGCCTGTATTTAAAAGATCTAGGTATAGATAAGTTCCATTAAAAAAGTTATTAACTCTTGATATTCTATTTGATGCTTTAGGTTCTGAAGATTGGTGTCTATTCATTTATAAAATTTAATTATCAGGATAAAACTCATTATTGTGTATGTTTGTAGCAGACCAGTTTGAGTAATTATTGTCTGTTTTGTTTAAGCTATCTATTAACTTTTTTATACGTGAACTCACTTAGTGACTTATCTTCTCCAAATAGTAGCCATGCCTCTGTGTAAAAATCTATATAGGCTTCAAGAGTTTCTTCGGATGAAAATAATGGCGCAGCATTTTTACTACCAATTAAATCCCAGTTTTTACCTTTTTCTGCTGGACTAGATTTCTTTTTGGCATGATAAATTGGGTACGTCCCATAGTTAAGGCTTGAGCAGGCCACCATTAAAAAGCTTTGGTATTTGTCATCAAAATTAACATTTTTAAAAGTTTCAATATTATCGCCAAACCCTGAGTGACCTTGATAAACAACAAAATCAGAGTCTTTCATGTATTTTTCATAGTATTTTTTTGCATGAGAAGTTTCTTTGATATAAATAAATTGTAGTAAAAATTTTTGTTTAGATTTAGGGTGAACAGCTTCAAATAGAGCATACCTATCATCCTCGGAAGATGAGTCTTGAACCTTTTGTTCATCAATTAGCTTAAAATCACCAAAAAATACTTGTGTTGCATCACCTCTGCCAACTTTAGTATTTTTATCTTTGTATTTAAAATATAATTTTAAAAAATTTGAATAGCCAAAGCCATCGGCCATTGTGGATAATATCGTTAACTTTATAGTGTTCTTATATTTACTGAAAAGCTTGTGAAACTCAGGGTAAATATCCACAAGCTGCTTTTGGTTACTTAGAACTTTGTATTTAAACTTAGTAAATCCATTTTAAGTTGTTGGCTTACATTTGTTAAAGTTATCAGCTGAAATGAAACCATGTAAGTTATCTGGAGTTACTGTATGCCCATCACCTTTAAAGCATTTAATTAATTTGGCATATTCTTTTGGATTTTTGGCAATATTTTGCAACGATTTATAGTCTTCTCCGAAGATAGATTTATACAGTTGTACTGGGTCTTTAACCATATAAAGAAAGCCCTCATCTTTAATGTTTTCAGTTAAATTACTGATCTCAATAGTTTGATATTGAGCTTCACTATAAATGTGTTTCTGAAACATGATTTGGTAGCGACTGGCTTCTTGATCGAGATCAACTTCAGGAACGACATTAAAAGCTAGCGTTGCTTTGTGCCCCTTATTATTAATCATTATGGGATAGTTTAATTGTCTCTGAAGGTTTTCATCTAAATAACTATCATAATTATCGAACAAAATGTATGATAAATTTTCTGATAGGTAAGATATAACCTTATTAAAGTTAACATTTTCACTGTTTATAATATAATGCATAATAGTTTGATATTGTTTCCCTTCAGAAACTAACGGTTGGCTATAAAAAATCTGATGCATTAAATCTTGTGTTTTCATATCCGAATCTATATTTTTAAAGCGTTTAGTTTTTGTTAGTTCATTTGTAATTCTCCATATTCCGTTCCCTTCATCTATTGCCTTTAATACAAGTTTTTTCATTTTTCGGAGTTCTTGCATAAGTTGAAACTTATCTCCATAGAAGGCATTTACTTTATCAGTATGACCATTTGCCGCGGCATAATTTAGCATAAAATCGTAATTACTAAGGTCATCAAAATCTATAATGTGATCAGGATAATCTTCATAGGAAAAGGTGATTTGCAAAACTTTGGTGTTAGTATTTGCAATGTCTCTGTTATTTTTTTTTACATGAGAGCAACTGGTAGTTAGAAGAAATAAAACGAGGATTAAGCTGATCTTTTTCATAGAATTATTCTATAATTAGGCAGTGTGCAGGGGTAGTATTTTATCGGGCTTTAAGGTCTAGTTTTAATACAGTGCAGTTATATTGTAATTTATAAAAATTAGTCATAATCTTTATATATGTTTAATTAAATATATGAGGGTTAGTTCTTGAAAAATAATGTTTTCTTAGCCGCAGGTGGTACTGGCGGTCATATATATCCAGCCATTGCTGTTGCCAAGGCTCTAGAAGAGCAAACCCCTAATATAAAAATTAATTTCTGGGGAGCCACTAAAGGGCTAGAGAATACCATTATCCCCCAATATGATTACCCACTTTATAGAATAAAAATGGGTCGAATTAATCATAATGTTTCAAAGCTTGAAAGAGTCTTAACCTTGTTTTTATTACCTCTTGCCTTTTTGAGAGCAATTTACATCTTACTAAGTGTAAGGCCTAAATTTGTAATAGGTTTTGGTGGGCATGCATCAGCGGCCTTGCTACTGGCATCTTGTTTTTTAAGAATACCCAGTTATATCTGGGAGCCCAATGCCTTGCCCGGTTTAACAAATAGAAAATTATCAGGTTTTGTTAAAGAGGCCTTCGTTGTTTATGAAAAAGCCAAAAAACATATGAAGTGCCCCACTCGTGATTTAGGTTTGCCTATTAGAAAAGAAGTTGAGCAAAAAGAAGAGAAAATACCTCATCAGGGTTTTCATGTTTTAGTCTATGGCGGTTCACAAGGATCTATGGCCATAAATAAAATTATTTTAGAAATGGTTGAAAAAAATTTATTACCTAGTGATGTAAAAATATTATTACAAACTGGAGTTAAAAATTTCTCTGTAATGCAGGCTCTTTATCATAAAAAAAAGGATCAACTGGAGTTAACAGATTATATTCATGATATGCCTAAAAAGTATGCTTGGGCTGATTTAGCCATAGCCAGAGCCGGTACCGGGACGATCTCTGAGTTTGCTTCTGTACAGATGCCTAATATTTTGATCCCATTGCCCACCTCTGCTGAGTACCACCAGTTTGATAATGCCAAAAGCCTATCTGATAAAGGGGCTTCTATTTTACTAGAGGAAAAAGACGCCAGCGCCGAGAGATTGGCCGAGGAAATAAATAAGCTTAAAAACAATAAGGAAAGCTTGCTTCAGATGGCGCAAAATATTAAAAGTTTTCATCAGCCAAATTCTGCTGGAAAGATAGCAAATTACCTAATTAGCTCTAATTTTGAGGTTTAAATGCAAGATAATCGTTTAATGAAATCTAAAGTTCACTTTATTGGTGTTGGTGGTATTGGCATGAGTGGCTTAGCTGAACTTTTGCATAATATGGGTGCCACAGTGTCTGGTAGCGATATGAGTGAAAACTCGCAAACAAGCCATTTAAAAAAATTAGGTGTGACTGTTTTTAAAGGCCACAGTGAATCACAAGTGAGCGACTGCGATGTAGTTGTGTATACAAGTGCAGTTAAGCCCACAAACGTTGAATATAAGCAGGCGCAAAAATTAGGTATTCCGTTAATCCCTAGGGCTGAAGCTTTAGCTGAAATTATGTTATTAAAAAAAGGTGTGGCTATTGCAGGTACCCACGGTAAAACGACAACCACAAGCCTTGCAGCTTCTGTTTTTATAAATGCTAAAGCAAAGCCCACTATTGTTGTAGGTGGCCGTTTAGATTTAATTAAGTCCACAGCTTTGTTGGGTACTGGTAAATGGTTGATAGCTGAAGCTGATGAAAGTGATGGAAGTTTTTCGAGGCTTTCGCCAGAAATGGTAGTTATTACCAATATAGATAGCGACCACTTAGATCATTATAAAACTTTTGAAAATGTTAAAAGAGCGTTTTATGATTTTGCAACTCGCATTCCCTTTTATGGCAAACTCATTTACTGCGGTGACGACCGAACTGCTTTTGAGCTGTTTAAAGAGTTTCCTAAAACTAAATACAGTTACGGGTTTGGTGATTATAATGATTATATTTTAAAAGGTGAAAAGGGAAAGTATAAAGTTTATAAGTCTGCTGAGCTTTTAGGTGAGGTTAATATACCTATGCCGGGCAAGCATAATGCACTTAACTCATTGGCTGCAATTATAACTGGTTTACAAGCTGGATTTAGTTTTGATGCTTGTGCCAAGGGCATTGAAAGTTTTGGTGGTGTTGACCGTAGGTTTCAGCATAAAGCTGAAATAAACGGTGTCGACTACTATGACGACTATGCCCATCACCCCACAGAATTAAAAGCTGTATTTTCTGCTTTTTCTGAAAAATACCCCGAGCGAAAATTAAAAGTTGTATTTCAACCCCATAGGTACAAAAGAACACAGGACTGTTGGGCTGACTTTAGTAAATCATTTGATGGTGTTGACGAATTATTTTTATTAAATATTTACCCAGCAGGTGAAGCACCAATTGCCGGCGTAACTTCAGAGCTATTGTTAAAAGAAATTCCTCTGGAGAAAAAACGTGTAATTCCACAAGATGAAGAGGGAATAAACTTAATTAAAAAATCCATTAATAAAGGCGATGTGGTTGTTATGCTTGGCGCTGGGAATGTGTCCGGTTGGGGCGAGGCATTGTATAACTAATATGGATCTTCCTAAATTTATTCAAGCAAATGTGAGTTTAAAAGAGTATAACACCTGGAAAGTGGGTGGTGTAGCTGAGTTCCTATCTTTGCCAAATACTGTGGAAGATATAAAAACATCCATTAACTGGGCCAAAGAAAACAAATATGAAATCACTTTACTCGGTGATGGAAGTAATGTTCTCATCCATGATGAGGGTATTAAAGGCTTAGTCATTTGTTTAAAAAAAATTAATGGCGTTGAAGGTACAGAGGAAAACGGAAATTTAAAAATAGAATGTTGGGCTGGTAGTTCCAAAGCTGAAGCTTTAAAAATATTTTTAAAATATAAATTATCTCCGGCACTTTTTTTAACTGGCCTTCCAGGCAATATCGCAGGCGGCGTTGTCATGAACGCCGGCGTTGGTGAGCAAAGAGTTCCTAGGGAGTTTTGTGAAATTGTAGAATGGGTTGATGTCTTGCGCCCAGAATCACTAGAGATTGAAAGAGTAAAGGCATCTGATATTAATTGGAGTTACCGCACGAGTAAGGGCTGGCAGCCGGGTATAGTTGTTAAGGTGGGCCTTATATGGCCTTTAAACCCTGAGCATCCAGAGATCATGAAAGAGATTAAAAAAGCCACTCGCAATCGTATTATGAAGCAGCCAATTAATCAGCCGAGCTGTGGTTCAGTATTTAGAAACCCAAAGCCACAGTCCTCTGGGGCATTAATCGAAGGTGCCGGTTTAAAAGGCTTTTCAATTGGCGGGGCGCAAGTTTCTAAAAAACATGCAAACTTCATTGTTACCGAGCCAGGTGCTAAAGCCTCAGATGTTGATTTGCTAATCAAGCATGTTCAAAAAACCATTAGTGAAAAACACTCAATAGATTTACACACCGAAGTGGTCTATCTAGGGTATTAGCTCATGAGTAGTATGTTTGCATGGGTCAGTTTTTATGCTTTAGATTTACTGTTTTGCATTTGGGTACTTATGTGGGGAGGCGCTGATTACTTGCAAGGAACCCTAAAGTCAGGGTTTATAATTAGTATTTTTGCTCCAAAATGGACAGCTGAGGGGATTAAATTATTTGTTTGGTTAACTTTAATTTTTAGTACGATTGGTTTCATCATTGGTCTTTTTAGCCCTGATTTTAGGTCGTCATTTTAAAAATGAAAATCAGTGTTAGCCCGAAATAAGCGCAGCTTTATGAATACCTAAATTTAGGCCTAAAAATAAAAAAGCCCACTAGTCGTGAGTTTTTTTATTTGATTATTTTTACTAATAAACTTTATTAAAAGCTTAAGCCTATGCCAATATCAAATAATAAGGCATTGTTTCCAAAGTCTAAATCTCTTTTTGTTTGTGACCCGTCTCTGGCTGTTAAAGTAAGCTCATCTGGGGAGTGATAAGAGCCAAACCCACCACCCAAGTTTAATGTAAAGCGATTCCATTGCCATTGATAACCACCAGTTATGCCGGCCATAGTTTCACTGAACTTACCTTTTTCTTCACCACGACCTAAAAAACCAGTTCCTTCAACTTCACTATCAGCTCTTGTAACTATAGCGTTTATGTAGGCAGAACTTTTATTATTACCACTAAAAAAGTAACTGGCTCTAACTCCATACTTTAAACGGGTAGTTTCATAGTCATCAAAAATAAAACCTGAAACACTTCCTGAGGCATAAACTCCATTGGCACCAGACATATAGGCTAAAATAGGACCAACGCTAAAATTATCACCAAATTTAAATTGAAAACTAGCATTGATTTCATCAATAAGTATGCTTTATTTCAGTTAGATCACTCATTTTAGCTTCCAAAAATTACACCAGCACTAAGGTCTAGCTCCGATTTTTAATATGATATTTTCAAGAATTGTTCTAAGATAGTAATAAGGGGCGATCAGTATGTTAAAAAAAATCTTGTTAGTAATGTTTTGTTTTTTTAGTGGAGTGGCTGTATTAGGCTTTGCCACTTATAAAGGTTTTTTTAATATTTCACGTGTAAATGTGGCGGTAAGTGCAAATAACCAAAGCTTTGATGTGGAAAATTTAGTGAAAGTTGGTGATAACAAGCTTAAAAACATTAAAGGGCAAACCTTATTTGGTGTGTCTTTAGAATCTATTTATGAAAAATTAAAGAGTGACCCTAGAATTCAAGACATAAAAATAAAAAGAAAGTTTCCCAATGAAATTGGTGTAGAATTAATACCAAAACAGGTTGCATTATCAATGATGTCTTTTAAACATGGCTTACACTCAGTAACTAGTTCGGGGTCTATTTTGCCAGTTAAATTATCTAAACAAGATATAGACTTACCAATACTTAGAGGGGCTAATTTTCATAAAGATGAATCTCTAAGAGTTAAGGCTGTAGAGCTTTTAAAAGAAATTCCTGAGAGGGGTTTGTTCAGTATACAAAATATTTCTGAGATTCGTTATAACCCTAAAAATGGTTTTATTTTACACTTAGTAAATCGCAACACATTAGTGCGTTTAGGTAAGGATAATTTTGCGCAAAAATCTAGTTTTATAGAGCGGGCGATGAGTTACTTAGAAAGTCAGAGATTGGAAGGTCGCGTTATCGATGCTCGCTATTCTAAAAAAGTTGTTGTCAAGCTGCGTAATGAACCTTAGGCTTAAAGTATAGATTCAGTGGATGAATCTATAGCACTTTAGGTGCTGAAAGCTAACAAAAGGATTTGTATGTCAAAAAATAATCGCAATCCGATTTATTTGGCCGCCCTAGACATTGGTTCCACTAAAGTTGTATTTTCTATTGCTCAAGCAAAAGCTGACGGCATTGAAGTTATTGGTATAGGTGTGGTTCCGCATTTAGGTGTAAAACAAGGCGCCGTTGTAAATATTGAGTCTACTACAGAGTCAATATTAAAAGCTAAAGAAGAGGCTGAATTAATGGCCGGCACAGAGGTTAACGAAGTTTTCCTTGGTGTGGGTGGCACTTATATGCAGTCCTTCCAGTCCACAGGCATGGTTGCAATAAGTGGTCGTGAAGTTCTTGAAAATGACATTGAAAGAGTCATTGAAGCGGCAAAAGCTGTGGCAATTCCGGCAGACAGAAAAGTCTTACACGTAATCCCCAATTTTTATAAAGTTGATGAGCAAGACGGCATTAGTGATCCATTGGGTATGTCAGGTGTGCGCTTAGAGGCTTCAGCTCATATTGTAACGGCTTTAAAGTCAGCACTACAAAACTCTATTAAGGCCACTGAAAAAGCAGGCCTTAAAGTTGTAGACACAGTTTTACAATCACTTGCAGCTTCAATGGCAGTTCTCACTGAAGACGAAAGAAAAATGGGTGTTAGTTTGGCTATTATGGGTGGCGGTAAGTGTGAGCTTATTAGTTATGTAGCAGGAAGTGCTGTACATACAGCAGTAATCCCAGTGGGTGGAAGTCACTTTACTGGCGATGTGGCAATGGGCCTAAGAACAACACAGGCTCATGCTGAAATTTTAAAATGTAAGCATGCATTTGCACTTTCGCAGAGCATTGAAGGTCAGCAAACTATTGAAGTTGAAAGCGTAGGTGGCAGACCTCCACGCACTATAGATAAAAAAACACTTTGTGACATTATTGAAGCCAGAGCCGAAGAAACTTTAAATTTAATTGGTAATGAATTAAAAAAGAATAACTTAATGACTAATTTAGGTTCAGGAATAGTTTTAACTGGAGGCGCTAGTCAATTAAGCGGCTTAGCAGAGCTTGGAGATTTTATTTTTGATATTCCTGTTCGCTTAGGAAGTCCACTGGCTGTGGGTGGTTTAACCGACGTTGTAAAAACGCCAAACTTTGCAACTACTGTCGGTTTATTACTATTTGGTAGAAAACAAATTAAACAAACAATTAAAGATATTAACGACGATGAAACTCAGGAACTTAATGATGGAGAAAGCTACTCTTTTGATTCCATTAAAGATTTAAGTTCTAAAGTTAAAAAGTATTTCGATAAATTATTTTAAACAGGGGGAATTATGTTTGAACTTGAAGAGAGCACTAATTTAGGCGCAAAAATTAAAGTCATTGGAGTTGGTGGCGGCGGAAACAACGCTGTACAAACAATGATAGAAGGCGGGCTTTCAGGAGTAGACTTTATTGTAGCTAACACGGACAGACAGTGTTTAGAAGCAACTAAAGCAGACACTAAGATTAACTTAGGAAGTGAATTAACTAAAGGCTTAGGAGCGGGTGCTAACCCAGAAACGGGTAAGCGTGCTGCCATTGAATCTTATAACGATATCGTCTCTTCATTAGAAGGTGCAGATATGGTTTTTGTAACCGCCGGAATGGGTGGTGGTACCGGAACAGGTGGTGCCCCAATAGTTGCCAAGATTGCCAAAGAGCTTGGAGCACTAACAATTGGTGTTGTGACTCGTCCATTTATTTTTGAAGGTAAAAAGCGTAAAAAGCACGCTGATCTTGGTATCGCAGAGCTTAAAGAAAACGTTGATACATTGATTGTAATTCCAAACCAAAAGCTGCTAACAATTTCTAGTGAAAAAACACCGCTAGTAGATACTTTTAAACAGGCTGATCATGTTTTATTTCAAGCTGTAAAAGGTATTTCAGATTTAATTAATATTCGCGGTCTTATCAACTTAGATTTCGCTGATATCAGAACAGTAATGGCAGCTCAAGGTATGGCGATTATGGGTTCTGGTGCTGCAACTGGTGATAACAGAGCTGTGGAAGCGGCAAGTGCTGCCATTTCATCTCCTTTACTTGAAAACATTGCCATTGATGGAGCCACAGGAATTATTATTAACGTAACTGGTGGATCTGACTTAACTCTATGGGAAGTTAACGAAGCCTCCACTCTTATTACTGAAGCTGCTCATGATGATGCTGAAATTATTTTTGGTGCCGTAATTGATGATAGCTTGAATGAGGAAATCAGAGTAACAGTTATTGCTACAGGCTTTGGTGATGAAAATCAAAAAATGATTACTGACCAAATTAGTAAATTGAAATTAATGGCTCAGGCGAACTTATTAAATAGTAATATGCCGGGCACTGAAGGAGCAGAAGCAATGCCCTTACAGTCAATGGAAGCTACTCCAATGACGGCAGAAACTTTAAGCCCTGAGACTGTTGTTCATGAAGCTCCAATGGCACAACCAGCGTCACCAACTCTAACTCAGCCATTAAGTACGCCAGTAAATGCAGAGCCAGAAGCTCTACCTAGAGATATTTTAATGGCTAAAGTGAAAGCTTTTAAAGACAGTCAAAGTCAGACTGCCAACACAGGCCCTGAAATGCAGCCTGAGCAGTTAACAATGGATGTTGATGATAGCACTCAAGAAGGCGTAGTTAATAATACAGCCCCGAGTTCGCCATTTGATGCCGAAAATTTAGAAATTCCTTCTTACTTAAGAAAACAACAAATGAAAGATGAAGGCAGAAGTTAAGAACTACAAATTTCAATTCGTATCCGATATACATTTGGGCTCAGAATCTGAGCCCAATTTTTTATTGTTTAAAAAATACTTAAAATCTGTAATTACTAATAAAGTGACCCACTTATTTTTACTAGGTGATATTTTTGATTTATGGGTAGCTAATCAAAAGTACTTTATAAATCAATACGCACAAATTATAGATGAGATTAAAAAAATTAAAAGTGCTGGCGTTGAAATTTATTACTTTGAAGGTAATCACGATCTGCATCTTAAAAAATTCTGGCAAGGGGAGTTGGGTTGTAAGGTTTACGATGCTCCTGAAAGGCTTAGTCTTCATGGTGTAAATTTATTGCTAGCCCACGGTGATCAAATAGACCTTGATGATATTGGTTATATTCGTTTAAGAAAATTTTTTAGGTCTTGGCCCATGAAAATTGTGGCTCATATTTTACCCGGGTTTATAGTTAAAAAAATTGGTGAAGCTGCAGATAAAAAAAGTCATGGTCATTATTTACGTGAAAACCCTAATAAAGAAAGAATTATTAATTTGATTCGAGGCTACGCTGAAAAAGAAATGACTATAAAGCCATATGATTACTGTTTAACAGGACATTTCCATTTAAGGGATGAGCACACAATTGGTGAAGCCAAAGCAATTAACTTGGGAACATGGTTAGATAAACCAGGGTACTATCAAATTACAGCTGATAAAAATCGGTTTTATGACTTAAATTAGAAGTTGTAATAATGCTACTCGTTATCCATTGTTTCGGATTGGAAACAAACTACAATTTACTAGTAATTGTTTTTTAGAAATTGAGGGAGTACTTATGAAGTTTGTTGTTTTAATTGGTGTATTTTTATTTGGTTTAAGTTCAGTAGCAGCACCACAAGTTCAAAAAATTATTAACGTTGATAATGAAATTAAACTTATTCAAGAAAAAACTATCGCTGGTAAAGGTAAGTTTAAAGTTATTGAAGTCAGTAACAACAGCGTTTTTAAAGATTTAGGTTATAAAAAAGGTGATATCGTTAATAAAATTAGTGGCCGACCTATATTTAACCCTAACCAGTTAAAGTCTGCCTTAGATGAGGAAGCTATGGAGTGGGAAAATACTGTATTTGATTCTGATTTTTCTGAGGGTGAAATAAACCTTGAGAACAAAACTTTTGAAGAACTAGAAAAAGAATTCTAAATTCCAATTTATCAATTGTAGTTTAAATAAGTATTGTAGAATCATCACTAGTAGTGACTACAAAGCTGTTCAAACCCCTCTTTAGAGCTAAGGTAATTTAGATCGTCATGCTTTTGTTGTTGCGGGTTCAAACTACTTTTAAATCTATTAATTTCTGCTCTAATTTTATTCATATTTGCTGAGGTAGACGAGTCTCGACCAGGTACTGGAGAGCCATAAGCATCTTCACTTGCAGGATTATTGTATATAAAATTTGACCCCTGGCTTTCATTTTTTTCAGTTTTAATTAAATATTGAACAAATGAGTTTTTATCTCGCCCAGTAAAACTTATGTAATCCATATTTTTTCCATTATTATTGCTTTTATAATCATTGATGTAATCCTTAAATATAGAATTTATAGACGGGCCTTTATTGTGGTGATAAAAGCCAACTTCATTAATTATCTTTTTGTTATCTGATTTCATTAAATTATATACATCTATAAAAGCAAAAGACTTTTGTTTTTGGCATTCACTGATTTCAAAAAGTAATTTTTTAATATACTTATTAAATTTTACAACACCTTTTTCTCTGTCCTTAAAATTTTTGAAATTGAACTGTTCTAATTGTGGCACACTTTCAATATTGCAATATCTTTGGACGAAGGGGTCATTTAATAAATTATATAACGGAGACTTTTTGTATTCATTTGAGTTTGCGTCACTATATTGCGGGAAATTATTTATAATTTTTGCTTTTAAATTATTAGGCCCTATTGGATTTATGTCAGATGTAGGTTGTGAATCACTATTTTTATTTCTAGCCCCAAAATAAATTAATACGTTATTAATTTTATCTTTAGAATCATTAAAGATTTTTTTAACTAAATTTTTTGATGCAACTTCGCATTTTTGTAACTGTTCACTTTTAAGTCCATTACAGCTTTTGATATTATTTTTATCTACCATTGGCAAACTGTCTAGAAATTCACTGTAGTCAGCATTAAATAAAAAATTAGAGTCAATGAGCTCATTAATACTGGTCTGTGCTGATGAAAGCAAATATGCTATTGAATAATAAATATCTTGGCTCACTTTATCATCTAAATTAAGATTGCTGCATTGTCCTTTCTCTTGTGGCTTTGTCGGCAATTTTTCTAAATTTTCTATATGTTCTAAGCACCTATTTTTATTTGGGTCTATTGTATTTAGCTCGATGGCTTTAATTTTAAAGTGTCTTAAATATCTTTTGTATCGATTATCATCTTCAAAGTAGTGGCTGGGGATTTCATTATTAATATCTGCTACAGCAGTCTCGGGCATGAGTTGTGCAATACCCTCTGCTGATTTATTTTCTCCAGGCCTTACATTCACGTTTAAATAGCTCTCTGTAGTATAAAGAGAAAACAATGTTTTAGGATCTTGTTGAAAGCACTCAGCAGCCAAAGTGATTTGGTTATGAATAAGCTTATGGTATTTTTTAGTTAGACAAGGTTTGCTATCGCTAAATTTAGGCTTGTCATTGCAAGAAGTTTCAAATGCGCCTTTAATTGTTTGGTTTAAGCTTGCAAATGTGCATACAGGAGAGAGTTGTGTTGTGTTCATTGGCCACTGGGCGTGGTTTGATTTTTCAAGACTTGCATTTAAATAACTATTCGAATTGTCGCAAGTTTTATCTTCATAAGGTAAGTAATCATAAAATTGATCTTGTGAATTAACAATATGGGTATTTAAGTTTTTATTTATATTAAATATATCTTGTACATTTACTTTATTGCGCTGTGAAGCGCAGGTATAGTCAGATTCATTTTTAATCTGAGCATTAGATGTTTCAACAAAGCTAATTAAGATAAGCGGCAATAAAATAAAAAGTAGTTGTTTATAAGTTTGTAGCATATGAGTTACTTATCGGACTTTGTTGTCTCAAATTGAGGCTAGGCTGGTAATAAACTCCTTATAGTTTTTATACTTTGGACCTGTTAATACAAACTTTAGTTTACACTCAACTATATTTTCGACAATGTTTTAATTTGAGACATATGAGAAATCTGATTAATATTAGATACTTAGATTGGTTATGCGTAGTTTTGGTACTATTTATTCTGGCTTTTTAATTGCATTTTATTGTGTTGTTGATTGGAGGAAATATGAAAAAAATCTTAGTTTTATTGGTTAGTGTATTAAGTGTGTTTCAAATAGGTTGCGATGTGCCTTTTGAAGATCCGAAAGAGTTTATAGTTGAGCCTTTAACTTCAACTCTAGCAAATAATATAGATGGCTTTTTTATAACGTCTTTATTATGCGCTGACAATGCTTATGAAACAGCTAAGTTAGATAAATTATATATTACAATTAAACCCAAAGTAGGGGCTCAAGGGTTAAGTAGCGTTAGCTTTACGGGTAGCGTATTTGAGACTTTTATTATAGATACATCAAAACAGGTTAATAATATGAGCATATCAAGTTCAACTTTAGCTCAACAAGATGTAACCTATGCAAGTAGTAAAGAATTATGTGAATCAGGCACTGAGATCATAGACTCATCCAACTCAATAAAGTTAATTAGATCAGGGCATATTATTAATAATGATTTTAATACAAACGGTTTCGCTTTAAGTTTAAAGCCTTATGAGCCAAGGTCTTATATGATGTCAGTGAACTATAGTGAGTATAAATGTATAAATTCTGTAATTGTAAATGTAAAAGAAGACAGAGAGAACATAGACTTATTTAAAGTCACTGAAAGTGAAATCTCTTCTGCTGAAACATTACGAGCAATTTACGATGAACAGTGTCCAAATAATTAATGACTCAATAATTCTTTCGCATGAGCAAGGCTTGTTTTGGTGATTTTTTCGCCGGAAATCAGTCTTGCAATTTCATTAACCTTCTCTTTTTTAATTAATTTTTTCATATTTAATACGGTTTTTGATTTCGTATTATTTTTTTCAATTAAATAGTGGTGATCTGAAAATGCAGCTACTTGCGGTAAATGAGTCACGCAAATAACTTGTTGCCCTTTAGATATTTGCTTCAGTTTTTTACCCACTTTTTCAGCTGTTGGGCCACTAACTCCTGTATCTACTTCATCAAATAAAAAGGTTCTAGGAACTTCAGTACTACCCACCACGCGTTTTAAACTGAGTAGTATACGGCTTAGTTCACCACCACTGGCCACTTTAGCAATCGGCCTAGGTAAGTCTTTTTTATTTTGCTTAATTAAAAACTGAATAGAGGTGTTACCATGAGGTCCAAGCTCTTCAAGTTCTTCTGAATCCACTTGAAAAATAACCCCTTTCATATTGAGGTCAGAAAGCTCAACGTTGATACTGCTTGAAAATAAGTTAGCACCACTTGTGCGTTTTTTATGAAGTTTTACAGCAAGCTTTGAAAGAATGATTACTTGTTTGTCATAATTTTTTTTAAGTTCTTCAATTCGTAAATCAAAATTTTCAATATTATAAATTTCGTCTTCAATGGATTGCTTGTGGGTTAAAATTTCATCCACTGACTGTCCGTATTTTCTTTGTAGCTTTCTCAGTGAGTTGAGTGTGCTTTCGAAATCCTCAAGCTCATTCATGTCAGTATTCATATTGGCACTGAAATCTCTGAGGTCGTATAGGCACTCTTCAATAATAGTTTTGGCTTGGCTGAGTGGAGAGATTTTGTTTATAAGCTCTGGTGATATAGACTTAAACTCATTAGCATTTTGCAATAAATTATGCAGGCCCACTAAACATGACCTATCAGAGGAGTAGAGTGTGTTTTCAGCTTGGTTAATATACTCAGTAAGATTGTTGGAGCTTTTAAGTGTTTTAATTTTATTTTCAAGTAAGGTTTCTTCACCTGGTTTTAGTTTTAAGTTTTCAATTTCTTTATATTGGAATTTCAAAAAATCTAAACGCTGAGCGTGGTCAGGTTGCTTGCTCTCAAGCTCAGTAATTTCAGCTTGAATATTTTTAAGTGATGTAAACTCACTTTCATATTTAGAGCGTAAATCCCAGGCCCCAACATAGGAATCTAAAATATCTAAGTGGTAGTTAGTGGATTGTAAATTTCTGTTATCATGTTGAGCTGTCATTTCAATAAGTGGGGCATCTTGGTTGGTAAACTCAATAAGTGGAGCTACAATTTTTTTTAAGGTGCTTAGGGCCGTGAGGTTATCATTTAAGTAAACTTTACTTTTACCATCATTATTTAAAACACGGCGGACAATAAGTTGATCATCATGAGTTTCTATTTCCATACTTTGCAGTTTCGCAGTGATATCTGAGCGGTCAGATAGGTCAAAGGCCCCAATAATTGTTGCCGTGCTTTTACCTTGTTGAATGATATTTGCAGAAGTCTTTTGCCCCATAAGCATGGAAAGGCATTTAAGTATAATGGACTTACCGGCACCAGTTTCTCCACTAATAATATTTAAGCCAGAATCAAAACTAATATGTAAATTATCAATAATAGCAAACTGACTCACTTTTAATTCTGTTAACATAATTTCCCCTACATTAGGCTACTGAAGCATATGATTAAAATTGAAAATAATTTAGATTTCTTTTATCAGGTTGTCGTGTCGCGCTTCGAGTATCTGACTTGCGGCACAAAGTGACGCCAGGCAAAGACGCGATGCTGCCGTAAGCGTTACCTGATAAAAGAAATCTAAATTATTTTCAATTTTAATCATAAGCGTGTCTTTTAGTCTCTTTGTCCAAATTTTAATTTCTCTCTTAGTAAATCAAAATAATTGTGATTAGGTTTACGTAGTACATGGTGAGTAAATTTAGATGTACACACCTCAACTTTATCTTTTGAAGTGAGCTTTAATGCCATTTTACCATCAATAGTTAGTAGCGCTCTATGCTTTGTATTATTTAACTTAAAGCTTAAGTTGGCAGTACTAGGAAATATAATTGGTCTTGTTGTTAGCGAGTGTGGGGCAATTGGAGTCACCACAAAGGCATCAAGGTAAGGAAATAGTATTGGGCCACCGGCAGCTAGGTTATAGGCTGTGGAGCCTGTAGGAGTGGATATAATAACACCATCTGCTTTAAGGGGGCTCACGAGTAGTTTATTATGTTCTATATTTAAATTTATTAGCTGACTCATGTCTCCACGCTCAATAACAATATCATTTAAGGCATTTTCAGTTAATATTGTTTTAGTTCCACGTTTAACCTTCACTTGCAGTAAACTTCTTGGTCTGGCTTCCATATTATTTTTTAAAACGCTTTCTATAGATTCAAATAAATTTTCAACTCGTATTTCAGTTAAAAAGCCTAAGGAGCCTAGGTTAACTCCGAGAATAGGGGTTTTATGTTTATCTATAAGTCGGACAGCCTCGAGGTATGTGCCGTCACCGCCTAAAACTATATATAAATCCATGGATTTTAAATCAGTGGATTTGAGCTTTTTAGCGCCTTTAATTGTTTGCTTAGGGTGTGAGTAAACCTGAAGCTTTTTCTTTTTTAACCATTCACAGGTTTTTAAAGCATGTTTTAAAGCGTCAGGCTTATCGGGCCTAAAAATAATAGCAACTTTTTTGTAAGTGGTACGAATAGGCACTATAAAAAGCCTTCACGTTTCATAAGTGCATCAGGCTTAGGTTCACGTCCTCTAAAGTTTTTATAAAGAGTCATTGGATGGTCTGTGCCCCCGCGCTCTAAAATTTCACTTTTAAACTTACTGGCAATTTCCTTATTAAAGATTCCGTTTTCTTTGAAGTATTCAAAAGCATCAGCATCAAGTATTTCGGCCCATTTGTAACTATAGTAACCTGCGGAGTAGCCCCCAGCAAATAAATGACCAAAGGCTGTAGATGTACTTGTGTTTTTTACTTTTGGTAAAATACTGTACTTTTCCATGGCTTCTTTTTCAAAATCTTCTAGGTCGCCGGTAAACTCTGACTCAAGCGTATGCCAGGCCATATCAATAGCACCTAGGCTAAGCTGCCTGAGTGATGCATACCCAGACATAAACTGATTAGATTTTTTAATGGCCTCAATATAGTCTTCAGGAATACTTTCACCAGTTTCGTGGTGTTTAGCAAATAAATCTAGACACTCTTTTTCACTCACCCAGTTTTCCATCACTTGCGATGGAAGCTCTACAAAATCCCAAAATACATTGGCACCAGACAGTGTCGTGTATTTACATTTGGATAACAGCATATGTAGCGCGTGGCCAAACTCATGAAATAAAGTTTGCACTTCACGTAAGCTAAGTAAAGATGGAGACTCCTCAGTGCTAGGGGAGAAGTTACACACAATCATACAATGAGGGCGTATAACTTTTCCGTCATTAAGCCCTTGGCTCCTCAATGTTGTGGCCCAAGCACCGGAGCGTTTACTTTCTCTAGGAAATAAATCAGAGTAAAATAAACCTATGAATTCATTATTAGCCTTATTGTAAACCTCAAATGTTTGAACATCTTTATGATAAGTGGGGTAGTCAGATTTTTTAAACTCTAAATCGTAAAGTCTTGCGGCCACATCAAAGGCCCCTTTAACAGTGGCATTCACTTCAAAGTATGGTCTTAGGTTTTCATCATCAAAATTGAGCTCTTTTTGCTTTAATATCTCTGAGTAGTAACTAAAGTCCCAAGGCATAAGCTCATCAAGACCATCCATCTCTTTGGCAATGGCTTTAACCTTACCTACTTCCTTTAATGCATTTTTCTTAGAAGGGTCATAAAGTTTATCAAATAAACCTGTAACACTATTAATTTTCTGCGCCATTCTTTGCTCAAGAACAAATTCTGCATGATTTTTATAACCAAGCAACTGGGCACGTTTAATACGTAAATTAACAATTGTTTTGACTAAGTCTTTATTGCTGTTGTCACCACTCAAGGCACGGCCGGCAAATGCCATATAAATTTGTTTACGATGCTCACGGTTTTTACTAAATTTAATAAAAGGGCCAAACGATGGAAACTGTAGGTTAAATAACCAGCCATCCATTTTTTTATCTTTAGCCATTTGTGAAGATAAACCAAGAAGGGACTTCGGTAAACCTTCAACTTCTTTGCTGTCAGTAATATGAAGGCTGAAGGCGTTTGTGTCATTTAAAACGTTTTCAGAAAACTTAGGGCTGAGGCTTGAAAGTTCAGTGTCAATTTTTCTTAAAGCTTCTTTTTGATCATCATTTAATTTTGCACCATTACGTACAAAACCTAAATAAGTTTTTTCTAGTAGTTTTAAGTCTTCTTTGTCAGAAATTTTAATTTTGTTTTCATAAACATGATTTACTTTTTCAAAAAGTTTATCATCTAAAGTTATAAAATTAGAAAATTCAGTGCTCTTGGCTGAGATATCAGCAGACATGGCTTGGAGCTCTTTATTAGTATGTGCTCCGAATAAACAGTAATAAACACTCAACGCATAATCTAACTCTTCAGAGCTGGTTTCTAGTGCTAAAATAGTATTATCAAATGTAGGCTCCTCACTACCAGCTTTTATTTTTTCAATATTAGCTTTACCAATTTTAATAGCCTCATCAATGGCTGGCATAAAATGGCTGTTTTCAATTAAGTGAAAAGGGGTTGCAAGAAATTTTTCAGTTGGGTTCTCAATGAGATAGTTTGTATTTTTCATGGCTAATAATTAACAAAATATGGCTGAAAAGTCAGTAACCACAAGCGAAATAGAGGGTTTTTCTTTGTGCATCATCAGTAGGCATAATGGGCTCTAATATATCAATGGGTGAGGTAGGATAATTTTATTTTCTTACTAAACATTATATTTATTTGATTAATATTACGATTAAACTGCTATGAAATTAGCCACTCTTTAAGATGACTTCCCCTTCTTGATAAAAAAAACCCAAGCTTATAGGGGGGGGAGGGAACAAGCTTGGGTCTTATAAAATTTTATTTGTTTTTTTACTTACTGATACTATTGATGATGGCTGCACCGATTCCAAATAAAACTGCACCTTTTAGTACATTTTTAAAGCTTCCGTTTCCACCGGCTTGAAAGTTATAACTTCCGTAGTAACCAGTTTGGTAGTTAGCTTGGAATGAGTAGAACAATCCAAAATACAATTGATCTTGATACTGTTGACCTTGATAAGTGAACCTACAGTTAAATGGTGAGTTATTAGGCATAATGTAAGCACTATGATCTTGGTTATAGTCTACATATGTATTGTCTTGGTATTTATGAGTATAACGACCAGAGTAATTATCGTACCTATAATCAGCACATACTCTTGGAATGTTGTAACGAAGTTCAATGTAAGTATCAATTGCGTAAAGCCTGTTACACTGAACTACTTGACGAGTGTATAAGTTAACAAATTCACCTTGCTGTTGATTTCCATGATGTGTGTTGTGATAATTACTGTATTGTACAGCTCTATATTTGTAAGATTCACCTTGAGAGTTATAGAAACGATCTTGGTAAATTCTAGTTCTATCTAAGCCATACTCTGTCACAGCTAACTGTGCAGGAAGTAATTCATCACAAACATGTGATTGATGACTAGTGGGAGTTACTGCAACGGTACCACCATTGCCGGCCTTTTTCTTTTTTCTACCTGAATCACCGCAAGCACCTAACATTGAAGCAATTAAGATTACATAAATAAAATTTTTCATAACAGACCTTTTTTAAAATTGGTTACTAAATCATAGTCTTTTATTACAATTAAGGTGCCACTTAGGTAAGTCACTGATATTACTTTAAAACAATGTACCCTCAATATGGTCAGTTACTTCATATCAAATTAAACAGGTTTTTATGATGTATAAATCTTTCAATGCAGTGACAATTTTGGGTCATATAATTGGCCTCTCCGGCTTTATGCGGGGTTTGGCATACTGAAGAAAAATTCGTCAGTGTTTATAGATAGATGGTTTAAAAAACCACACCTTTGAAGTATCTTTCTGCAA
>Ga0114957_1001062_pt1 | contig 32349 bp, 35 predicted proteins | sample BantaG_FD_87175 | JGI IMG/M metagenome (GOLD analysis project Ga0114957, IMG submission 87175) | Marine algal microbial communities from Bantry Bay, Ireland - BantryBay_4 metaG | ecosystem: Host-associated > Algae > Red algae > Unclassified | place: Bantry Bay, Ireland | collected 2014-11-21
TCAAGCATCAAGCATCAAGCATCAAGCATCAAGCATCAAGCATCAAGCATCAAGCATCAAGCATCAAGCAATCACACAATCATTACCGATTTGGCCATTTTTTGATCCTGAACCAGTATTCTGTAAATATATTTGCCCGTAGCAAGGTTTTGTCTTACGCTTTCTCGAATGCTTATTTCTCGGGAACCTTCCATAACCATTTCGTTAAAGATGGTGCCTACTTTTTGCCCCATTATATTATACAGCTGTATATCTACATGTGCGCTAAATGGCATCTCTAAATAAATATGCGGATTCTCATCTGTAGGATAAAAAGGCTTGTGCACAATGGCATCTGTCAAGGTCGGATTCGGTGGTGTGGGATCTGTACTATCTGGTTGATCTGGTGGAGTTGGAGTACCATCGCTATACGCAATATCGGGGATATCGACACCACTACAATTGAAGCCTAAGTTTATCGGGTTGTAGGTGTGTCCCAATAAATGTTGCTCAACATCGGCCACGGGAATACATAACCACTCGGCCATAACAGTTGCATAGAGGTCTCTGAAATCCATCGTTTTATCCAGGTTGCCCCGGCCGTCTGGATCGTTCAAATCTGGATGTTCCCCTACAAAAGCACTGCCATTAAGGCCAGAACCGAAAAAGAGGGTAGGAGCTGCTTTACCGTGATCGGTACCGTTAGATCCATTTTCATAGATACGTCTTCCAAATTCGGAGAAGGTCATACTCAATACCTTATCATCTTGTTGGGTAAAAGCGATATCATCGTAAAAATTATCAAGTGCTACCGATAAATAGGTCATCAACCTTTCGTGTTGTAAGGGCTGATTGCCATGCGTGTCAAAACCTCCTAGCGTTACCATGTATACTTTTGTGCCAAGATTTCCTTTGATCAAACGCGCGATCAAAGCCATTTGTCTTGCAAACGAATTATCTTGGTATTCAATTTGATTGCTTCCTCTTTGGTACGCTTCGTAAATTAATCCTGAATATTTTTCGGTCGTATTGGCAACCCCTCTCAAAAATTTCAATTGATCGCCGTACATACAATCCTCCAGCTCAGGAGCGTCAAAACCATAATAGGCTCCATCATCAACTATTTGTTCGAGCTGTTCGATACTAGAGGCTACAAAAGCATAGTTGGTTTCTTCGCCTTGAAAGACCAAGCTGCCAAAATTTCCTATCTGCACTGCTGCCGGAGCTACAGGTGGGTTCATTAGATAATCGGGATATTCTTGTTCAAAATGTCTTCCCCACCAGCCAGTATTCAATCCGTCAAAACCCGTGGTGGTCAAATCGGTATTCGCAAAAATATCGGTTCCTGTAAAATGAGATAGACTTTGGTTGTCATAGCCCACACCGTGTACTGCCTTAAACTGACCTTCGTTCCACATGGGTTGTAATGCACCCATATAGGTAGGTATACCAAATTCATCGGTCATTTTCAAGACCTTGCTCTCGGGTATGTAAATGTTGGGTCTGGCATTGGCATATAAATCATATTGATTTATAGGAATTACCGTACTAAGACCATCATTACCTCCTGAAAGGCGAACTAAAATCAAAATATTATCGGTTTCAGCTGCGGAAATTGCAGCAGCCAATGGTGATGGTGAAGATGCAGTTAGCATATTGGCACCGAGCATCATTGAACCCGAACCAGCTATGCCTAAAGCTTGTAAAAAAGAGCGTCTGCTCCAAGATTTGTGTTCATCGTCATGGCCATCATGCTCAATGCCCTTATGGGGAGAATTATCGTGAATATCGCACATAATCGTTGGTTTATTTTAGTTGAAATTCAGGTTCTCTTACGAGGTGTTTTAGAAGATCATAAACTTGTTGGCCAGCGCGCTCTAAGTTCATGCTCCATGAGCCATCCATATAGACAGTGTCCGATTCGTACTGTTCTCTAAATACGGTGTAAGCGGTGGTATAGTATAATTCTTCTATAAAACCTTTTGGGGTTACTTTGTGAATAATCGCTCGTGCTACTTCGTCCGGGTCATTGGTAGTTGAGCCGTTGGCTCCGGTTGCTTCGATTCCGAACGTGCGAAATTCTTCTGGGTTAGCTTGCCATAAATCGGTAATGAACATTTCTAAGGTCAACCAGCGCCCAATCATAAAGTTGGTATTTATCCAACTTCTATCGCGTTGCCAACCGGCAACATCGATGGGGTTAAAAAGATTTTGACTTAACAGACGGCAAGAATTCATTGCACTGTTCAAGGTGTCATCGGTATAGGTAAAATTACCTTCTTTTACTAAATTCAGGTAGAGGTCGAACGGACTCTTAATAATAACCCCTACAGCATTATCGCTAAAAAAGTGCTCGCTTCTAAAAAGCTGGCGTAGTACCGGAGTTATTTCAAAATTATTAGAAATCATAGTACTGGCCATACCATCAATAATTATTTGGACGTTGCTGCCAGCATCTCCTTTTGAATCTGGGTGCACAAAAAATTCATATAATTTTCTGCAAATGAATGTCGCGATTTCCGTTGGGCGTTCTTGAAATAGCATATCGATTACTTCATCATAGCCGTAATTTCCCGTTTGCCCGAAAATTGTTTTGTTATCGGTATCATGTCTGGTGGCATCGAAGGCCACCTGTGAGCAGTTTATTTCTCCGCGCTCTACATAACCAGTTAGGGCTCTTGCCGTTTCAACGATATCAGCTTCGGTATACCCTGAGCCTTCTCCTAAAGTAAAAAGTTCGTATAGCTCTCTGGCATAATTTTCATTGGGTTCATTACTATTGTTATATGCACCGTCTAAATAATACAGCATTGCACTGGTAAGCCCAACCTCGCTAACAAAGGTTTTAAAATTACCTAGCGAATTGCGTTGCAGGCAATTGATATAATAATAAAGAAAGGAATTACACTCGTAAACTTCTAATTCGGTTACGAAATGGTTGCTCCAAAAGAAGCTCATTCGGTCTTTTAGATTGTTGCTGACTAGGGCGTTGGTGTAGGCTAGTTTCCATTCTCTTATCTGGGCGTTTCTCAAGTCTCTTGCGGCTTCGTCATCAGCAGGGTAGTTGGCGCTTGTCCAATTTGCCCAGACGGGTGCCGGTAAATCGGGTGTTGCTAGTGCTTGGTTGACTAAGACGTCTACCAAGGTACCGGCATTTGCACCTGTGGCCGAATCGATTGTTTGAACGGATGCGCTGAAGCCAAGTCTCCGATACAGATGAGCGGCTTTTACATTGTCCAATGGAACTGAATAGGGAGCCAACGTTCCCGTATTGCAATTGACAAAGTACTCCATAGTTTGTAGGCTTTAAGAATGGGTCTTGTATTTGGGGGTTCAGTCTTAACGATCAAAGATTTTGGATAGTGTCTTAATCGCAGTATTTTCGACGTATGGTCATTTTAGCTACGATAAAAGTTGAAGCTAACGACGTTTAACTGCGTATTTTTTCGATGAAATGCACTATTTGACCTAAACTTTAACAAAAACAGCATGGGCAAGCACAATGAATTCGGAAAAGAAGGAGAAGAGATTGCCGTGAATTTTTTGTTGGAAAAAGGCTACCGAATCTTATATCGCAATTTTAGATACCTAAAGGCTGAAGTAGACATTATCGCCGAGAAAGAGGATATGGTGGTCATGGTAGAGGTACGGGCTCGTAGCAATGACAAAATTATCAACATTGCCGATACGATTACGCCAAAGAAAATAAAGCTGTTGGTCTCCGCCGCCGATCACTACATGGTTGAGATGCAATTAGACAAAGAGGTGCGTTTTGATATCATAGCAATATTGAAAAACAAGAAAATTTTCAAAATCGACCATTTAGAAAGTGCGTTCTATCATTTTTGACAATTTGTTTTATTTATAACAATTTGTTATTTTTGTATCAAACATATTGATATGAAAACTATTTCTTCAGTAGTTGAGGAGTATATTAAAAAGAAACCTTTTCTTCAAAGTGCGTTGGCACAAGGAATTATAAACCTTACGTCACTATCAAGAATCGTAAAACCCGATATTGAAGTCGAGTTGGGTAAAGATGTGCGCAATGGTGCAATTGTTATGGCATTGAAGCGATTATCAGATGATTTGGAGTTTCGTGCAACGCATAAAATTGTAAAAGTTCTTAAAAATATTGGGGAAATAACAGTGCGCTCGTCTTTAACCGATTTTACCTTTATAGTGTCTGACACTATTCTTGCCCAGCAAGCGAAACTTTTGGTAGAGGTGAACGTAAATCAAGATGTTTTCTATACTTCGTCACGCGGGGTAAACGAACTCAATATTGTACTGAGCAACAGCATGGATGAGGTAGTAGAGCGACTTTTTAAAGCAGAAAAATGTACTCAAAAGGCCAAAAACCTATCGTCGATTACGGTTAAGTTACCGGCCGAAAATGTTTCGGTGCCGGGTATTTACTATTTTATCTTTCAACGATTGGCATGGGAAGGCATCGTACTGTATGAGGTGGTTTCTACAACCAATGAATTTACAATTTTAGTCAATGATGATCAGGTAGACGTAGCTTTCAAGACAATTAAAGATTTAAAAACGCTTTAATTCAAATACTCTGTATTTGATATTTGACCCTCACTTCTCAAGAAAATCTACAACATCCTTATCGCTTTCTGGTTTTGCGATAATACGTTTCTCCTTATCCAATATAAAATAGGAAGGTGTGGACTGTATATTATAGAGATCTGCATAGGCACTGTCCCATTTACCCAGAGAAATTGTATGTGAGAAATTGGGAAGCTTAGCAGTTTCAATGTTCCAATAGGTATCGTTATCTTCTAAACCAATCGCTAAAACTTTAACTGTGCCGTTCTTACGAAGCTCTTTGTGCAAGGCTGGTAATTCTTTTAGGCAATGGCCACATGTACTGCTCCAGAATATGAGCAAGTATTGTTCACCACCTTCCCAAGTACTCAGCGTCTTATTAGCACTATTTTCTTGCCATTCTAGTTCGGGAGCAACTGCGTTTAAACGAAGCCTGTTATGGGTTTCTACATCTAGAACAGTTTGGGCATTATCTGTCTTTAGGGCTAAATCCTTTAAATACGTAGTGTATGTAAAATCAGAAACATCATTCAATTTACTTGCAGAAGCTTGAGACCAGAGCGTATTAAAAACACTAAAGCGGTAGTTTTCATCAATTCCGTCAAGTTTTTCGGCAATAGTGTTTACGTTTTGTTGCATGAATTTTTCAGTCTCTTCTCCATCCATTCCTTCTAAAGGAAGCGCGGTAAAAACGTAATTCATCAATTTATCGGTCAATAGGCCAGAAGCTTGTAGTTTGGTATTTTTTAAATCCAACTTATCAAAATACTTTTCTTTCCTGTTCAAAACATAGTGTTGTATGGTCTCGAAATCTTTAGGAATGTAAGGTCTATTGGCTACAATAAATTGGTTGGCAATGAGCTGTTTGGTCTGTTTTTCGGCATCTCGCTGTATGCGTTCAAGCTTAGCGATAATCCTATTAAAAGTATCGATATTCTTCTCGCCGGAAGTATAAAAATCAATTAATTCTGTTTGTGCCAGATTAATTTTCTTAAAATATGTACTGTATGGTATATTTTCGAAAGACCTTGTAAAAGAAACTCCTTCAGAAGAATTAAAGTCTAATTTAATATCCTCTTTGCCATTATAAATTACATCAAAATAAAACTCCTCTTGCGGTACGGCGTAGACCAATCTATAGATACCTATTGGTTTATTGGCAGGAACGTTCAGTATAAAATGACCATCTTTTACGGCAGTATCCGCAATATAATTTTGAGTTCCCGGTTTTAGATGATACGCCACAATCCAAGTATAATCTTTAGCAGGGGAAAAATTTCCTGAGATGCTATGCTGCGCGTTTATATTTAAGCTAAATAAGAATACCAGTAAGAGTATTTTTTTCATAGTAAGGTTATTTCAAAAATCGAACCAAAATTGTGTATTCAGATACTATTTTTAAGTGACAAGGAATCGGGAATTCAACATCTCGGCTAAAGCAATGTTAGCCAACTTTATCCATAATATTCGATTTTAGCGTTTATGTATGCTTAAGGTTGATTATTTTTCAAAGTCATAAATTTGGTGCAATTGTTTTCATGGTCAAATTCCAAACATTTGAATTGAGTTGATAAAATCAATTTGTCATTTAAATCCATAGTGGCTTGTTTGTCAGTAATTCCTTTTTTGCACTCTGTCACTCCTTTGAAAGAGGGCCCTAAGACTGATTGAATATAATTTAATTGAATAAGATGACCATTCTCGTCATATAAATACCCAAATGTTTCATACGGAGCTACTCGATATTTGATTTCTGTTGAGTCTGTTAATGAACTTTCTATAGCTCTGAATTCCGTTTGTTTAACCAGTTCTGCTTTTTCATTAAGAAGATTTTCATAATTAGACTTGTTTACAAGTTCTCCGGAAAAATCATAATAGTCTTTTGAGATTAATTGAAAGTTCTTGTCGTAAAAAAAGTACTTGTTTTTATAAATCATTTGAGACATATTGTCTTTGCTCGTATAGCATCCCTTTTTGGTTAAAGAAAAATTCGTTATCGATGTAAACACCTTCTCCTTCATTTGGATGTGCTAAGAGTTTATTTTCACTTTTTCTAGCTTTGTGTATTAATTGGTGATTGATTTTTAAATGTTTTACTTTTCCAATTAGTCCAACTTTTTCAAATCGGTTAATCTGTTTTTATTTATTTCACAACTCGTGAAAAAGAGTGATATTGAAAATAGGAAAAAATATCTCATTGGTATTAATGTTGGCTAACTACTCGATGTGTAATTAAAGATAAGAAATAGAAGAGATTTTTTACAAGAAGCAGTTTACCAAGAGGGTCATGAGCATTCTCTAAAATTTGCATTAGGAACTCAATTTGATAAATATTACTAACCCCTATCTATTCCAATAACGGCAAATATTCTTAGAAGTAATTCTAACTCTTTCTCATGTTTAAAACCATCGGATAATGCAACCTTTTCTAGCAAATCTGCCAAAGCTACTTTCTTCTTGTTGGTCATATTACATAGCAATAACAGACTTTGAGAGTTCGCAATATTTCGCGCTTGCAGAATAAGATTACTGTTAAAATCCATAATCTTCATGAGTTCGCCCATAAACCCTATTTCTCCACTATGAACAATGCCATCGGCGTAAATAACCGAATCGACCATCTTTACAATTGCGAGTTTTTCTGCCAGATTGTATTCCATAAAATCATTTTTTAGGTTGTCTTATTCTCAAACGGTTGAAGGGCTTTCAATGCGTTATCCACAGTGCTGATTTTCTCGAAAACCAATAATAGTCTGAGACCGTTTCGAGTTTTCTTTTCTTTAATCTTGCAGAGGTGTGCGTGTGTTTGCACAAACTGAAGCACTTTGGTAAAGGTATTGCTTTGGTAGAAATCGGATTGTTGGTCTGAGATAAAATAGCCGATAAGCTTGCTGTTCTTCATCACTATTTTCTCCAAGCCTATACTATTGGCTATCCATTTTACTCGTACCGAATTCAATAGATCTTCGGCTTGAGAAGGCAATTCGCCAAAACGATCAACTAATTGGTTTTCGAACTGCGCAAGGCCTACTTCATCCTTGACTTGGTTCAATTGTGTATATAAGTTTAGGCGCTCGGTAATATTATTTACATACTCATCTGGGAACAACAACTCAAAATCAGAATCGATTTGGGTTTCCTTTACGAATACTTTTTCAACATGCCCTTCTACTTCTTCATACAACTCTTTGAATTCGTTTTCTTTGAGTTCTTCAATGGCTTCCGCCAGGATTTTCTGATAGGTTTCAAAACCGATTTCGTTGATAAAACCACTTTGTTCTCCGCCTAACAAATCTCCTGCACCACGAATTTCAAGGTCTTTCATGGCGATATTAAAACCGCTGCCGAGTTCGGTGAATTGCTCCAATGCTTCGATACGTTTTCTGGCGTCTGCCGTCATCATATCGTAGGGAGGCGTAATAAAATAGCAGAAGGCCTTTTTGTTACTGCGACCTACACGCCCTCGCATTTGGTGCAAATCGCTAAGCCCAAAATTATTGGCGTTATGAATGAAAATCGTGTTCGCGTTGGTTACATCAAGTCCACTTTCAACAATCGTGGTCGAGACCAATACATCAAACTCCCCGTTTATAAACGATAACATGAGCGACTCCAATTTTTTGCCCTCCATTCGCCCATGACCAATACCTACTTTTGCATCTGGGACAAGCCTTTGAATCATGCCGGCAACCTCTTTAATATTCTCGATACGGTTATGAATAAAGAACACCTGTCCGCCGCGCTGTACTTCATAACTGATGGCATCTCTAATAATCTCTTCTGAAAAACGAACGACCCTACTTTCAATCGGGTAGCGATTGGGTGGCGGGGTATTAATGACCGATAAATCTCTCGCCGCCATTAGACTAAATTGTAGCGTTCTTGGAATAGGAGTAGCCGTAAGGGTCAATACATCTACATTTTCTTTAATGGATTTTAATTTGTCTTTTACCGACACCCCGAATTTCTGTTCTTCATCAACAATGAGTAATCCAAGGTCTTTGAATTTCACTTTTTTATTTACCAATTGATGCGTACCGATGATGATATCAACTTCTCCGGCCTCTAATTTTTCAAGCGTAATGCGACGTTCCTTGGCAGTTCTAAAACGGTTTAGGTAATCTACTTTTATCGGCATTTCTTTTAAGCGTTCGGTAAACGTACGGTTATGTTGAAACGCTAAAATGGTAGTAGGCACTAACACCGCTACTTGTTTCCCATTTTCAGCCGCTTTAAAAGCTGCCCGAATAGCAACTTCGGTTTTTCCAAAGCCCACATCGCCACAAATTAGGCGGTCCATTGGGCGTTCACTTTCCATATCACGTTTAATGTCCTCGGTAGCTTTACTTTGGTCGGGAGTATCTTCATAAATGAAAGAGGCCTCTAACTCGTTTTGCAAATAGCTGTCAGGAGCATATTGAAAACCTTTTTCAAGACGTCTTTTCGCATAGACTTTAATTAGATCAAAAGCTATTTTCTTGACTCTTGATTTCGTTTTTTGTTTGAGTTTTTTCCAAGCTGCCGATCCCAGTTTGTAAATTTTAGGAACCGCGCCGTCCTTACCATTGAACTTTGATATTTTATGTAACGAATGTATACTCACATACAAAATATCGCGCTCGCCGTACATTAATTTAATGGCTTCTTGCTTGTTGTCCTGAACATCTATTTTTTGGAGTCCGCCGAACTTGCCGATACCATGATCGATATGGGTTACGTAGTCTCCAATTTCGAGCTTATTTAGTTCCTTTAGCGTAATGGCCTGTTTCTTGGCGTAGCCATTTTTAAGATTGAATTTATGGTAGCGCTCAAAAATTTGATGGTCGGTATAACATACGATTTTAAGGTCGTCATCTATAAAACCTTGATAGAGCGGAAATACAACGGTCTTATAGGCCACGTTTACTTTTACATCTTCAAAAATATCTCTAAAACGTTTCGCTTGTTGTTCGCTTGAACAGCAGATATAATTGGTATAACCCTCCTGATTGTGTTCATTAAGGTTTTCAATCAGTAAATCGAACTTTTTATTGAACGAGGGTTGAGGTTTGGTGTTGAACGCAACGATGTGGTCGATTGGCGTGTTCATCGGATTTGCCGAGGTAATCAAGTAAAAATTCTTCAAACCCTCTTTAAAAACGACTCCGTTCATAAAAAGGGACTCTGGCTCGGCTTGGCTAATTTCTCCAGAAAGGTTTTTAAAAGCTTCTTTTGCCCTTTCAAAAAAGTCATCTAAACGCGCGAAAAGCAAATCGGTGTTCTTGGAAAAAATTACGGTTTTCGGACTTATATAGCTTAGAAAACTTTCTCTCTTTTCGGTCAAGGCTTTATTGGCCACGTTTGGTATGATGCTGATTTTCTTTACTTTCTCAGTCGAGAGCTGCGTTTCCACATCAAAAGTTCGGATGCTATCTACTTCGTCACCGAAAAATTCTAGCCGATAGGGCTCATCATGTGAGAAAGAAAAAACATCCACAATACCACCTCGTACTGAAAATTCTCCAGGTTCGGTTACAAAATCAACTCGTTTGAATTGGTATTCAAATAACACTTCATTCAAAAAATCTAGCGAAAGGGTATCGTCAAGTTTTATTTTTAGCGTGTTCTTTTCAAGCTCCTTTCTTGTGACTACTTTTTCAAACAGCGCATCGGGATAGGTGACTATTATTGCCGGCTTCTTTCTTGAATTAATGCGATTCAGCACTTCTGCGCGTAGCAGCACGTTGGCGTTATCGGTTTCTTCGATTTGATAGGGTCTGCGATAGCTGCCCGGATAAAAAAGCACGTCATCTTCACCGATGATTCGTTCCAGGTCGTTGAGGTAATAGGCAGCTTGTTCCTTGTCGTCGAAAATCAGTAAAAAGGGCATTTCAGATTTCTGAAAAACGTCTCCCAGAACAAGGGAAAGCGATGAACCGGCAAGACCTTTTAGAGAGACCTGTTGAAATTCCCCCCTCCTTGCATTCGACGAGCGATCATTGGAGCGAGAGGAATGCACGGGCAGGGGGGTGTACTCATTGGATGAATTTTGAAACTGGGCAATAGCGTCCCGCAGTTTCCGCGTTTGCGGAGACTGTTCAAAAAGTGTGGTAATAGCGGTATTTGGCAAGCGTAATTTTTTTGCAAATATAAGACAAGAAGAAGATGAACCTTTGGTGGCATCAATTTTTTCGCTTCATAAATTTTAGAACTGGATTGGTTGCTCTGTTGCGATAACCATGTACTGAAATTGCCAAAAATAACAAGGCGCCACATGCAAGAGCCGTGTAAGCTATCTGGTCATAGCTGTCCCGATGGCGTGTATAAATAGCTATAAGTGCCCAAATACCGACCAGTGCAAACTCTCTCATATTACGCTTGTAAATCATAAGAAGATTTACTAGAGTCGTAACAATAATCATGATTAGCGTCCATGAAACTTCGGAGAGTGGCCCGCCGTCCCATCCGATTTTGGATAAATAGGCCGCTATGTTGGCAATCGTGGCTACGGCAATCCACCCACTATACATGCAGATGGGCCACCAAATAAAAGCGATCATGCCAATAGGTGCGTCCCAGCGTTCCATATTGGTGTTCAAAACTACTTTCAATAATGAAAACAGGATACAGAGCATTACCAAAACGGAAAGGCCAGTGAAATCGTAAGCAAAAACAATAACCCAAATGCAGTTCATGATATTGGCAATGATGAACCATGGTCCGGTTTGGGTAATTGCTTCGGAGGTATTCTTGCGTGCAAAAGCGATGCGAATTTGGTAAATGCAATAGGCTAACAGCAATAAAAATATAATGCCCCAAATAGAAAAAGCGTATCCGGCGGGAGTAAAAAGATTGTCATAACGCCTGCTCATTTCTCCAATTGTGACACCATTGAATTCCACTACTTGGGAGATATAGTTGACAACGATTACCAGCACTACGGAGAGGAGATTTAGAATTGCTAGCGTTTTTTTCATGATGAATTTTTGGTAAATATAAGCCTTGCCCTACATAGAAATTAACCCGAAAAACGCTTTCTTTTCTTCGATTCGGTAAGGGTAACTTGAAATACTTCTTCGCCAGTAGTGGCAAAAATCTCGGTATTTTCTTTGGGTTCTAATACATAGGTTCCTGTAAACTCGCCAAAAGCCGGAAGTATCATTTGCGTCGTAGTCTTGTAAAAACATGATAAGCGCATGGTTTGCCGACCGCCACCGCGTAACCTGACAGCAGGGTGAATATGCCCTGAAAAATTAAAAAAGCCAGTTCGTTCTTCTGGGTGATGGGTAAACAAGAAATCGTCTTTTTGAATTTCGGAAACGACTTCAATACCTAAATCTTCATATTTTAATGGAGAAATAATATCGTGATTACCAGCGACCAAAACGATTTTCGAGTCCGTTTCAGAGACCCATTTTTCGAACAAAAGCCATTCCTTATTTAAGGAAGAGTGGAACAAATCGCCCATAAAACAAACAACCTTAGGTTGAAAAAAATCGACAGATTCGGTAAGTGATTTAAAATTTTTAGCAACCGCTTTTTGAGGAACCGCCGCCCCGAACTTTCGAAAATGGGAGACTTTTCCCAAATGTACATCGCTGATTAACAGGGTGGCTTTTTCTTCCCAAAATAATACGCCACAGGGGTGCATGATAAAGGTGTTGTTTTTGATTTGGGTAGTTAGGGTCATGGTTAAGCTAAAGCTTTTTAGGATTTTATCTTACATCCCATACCAAATGAACTACAAGCTCTTGTGGTTTTAGTTCGTAAAAGATTTTGAAATGTCCTCTTATGAATACGCGAATATCCTTGGTATCCGTTTTAATTCCCAAAAAGGATATTTTACCAGCAGTTTTAAAATTTCATTTATATCATTATTCAGCTTCTGACTATAGGTGTTAAATTTGTTTCTTTTACAATAAAATTCTAAAATTTCAGTAAATATATCATCAGCTCGAGAAGTCCACCTTAATCGTCTAGCCATTTTTTATTTCTTTTGAAAATGACTTCATTATTCAATATATTTCCGGAGTTGTAACCAACCATACTTTCGGCAACCAGCTGTTTTTCAAAATCTGTAAGATTGTAAAAGTGGTTTTCTGTTTTATGCGAAAGCATCTCTTTAAATAGAGTTAGAGTTTCGATATCTTCAATAGTGCGCAATTGTTTAATAATATCATTTTGGAGTTCAGAAATACTCATTTCACTTCTTTTATAAAGGTACAAAATACTTTTTCTTGCCAACAGTTGTTTGCTTTCGTTAGCGGTTTAAAGTCCCTAGTAGAAGTTGGGCTGTATTAAACCATTTAATTGTTCTCCAGCCATTTGGCTAAAAAACTTTTATTCTTAGTGAGTCTGCCCACCACATAATTTTCAGAGTTCTTAAAAGCATCAGAATCGTCTAATAGTTCTTTCATTACACCTTTACTATTAATATAATTGGAGTGGGCAAAATAAAGAGATTCATTTTGCTTGAATACGAAGCCCACGTGATAATCCAACCCAACAATTACGATTTCGTTCTCTGCGATTTCCTGTAAATATTCTTTTGTGTTTTGAAACCCGTTTATGGTTTTGATGGTATTTATATCGCAGAGTGCCTTGATAATATCTGTAGCTCCTTTTTGTGCCATTTTGTACCGATTTATTCTTAAATCAATATCCCGTAGAGTAGTACTAACGTAATAACTACAGGCAACCACACCTTTTCTTGGTGTTTCAGTATAGCATTTAAAATCCCATTCGGTGCCTTTCCAATACTCAAAAACCAAATTTATTAAGATTGCACATAGTGTTCTGCGAGCTTAAGTTTTTCTGCGTTGCTAGTCTTATTTTGATTTGCTATTTCGCGTCGTTTTTCTGCAATTCGCTTTTTTAACTTATCGTACTTGATAAGATGCTCATTAATATCGAATGGTACAATAGTTATTTCAACTATAGCTAGTTTTTCTTGGATTGGTATTTCTTTTCGATTTGAGCTGTTTTATGTTCAGGAATTGATTTTTCAATGGCGAACTCTTTACAAGCTGTTGCCAAGAGAATAATTAGAAGGCAAAGTATTTCTTTTTTCATCATTATCAATGACTGTATTTTTGAAAACTATAATGGCGTTCGAACACTTATGGGCATGTGGTTACCGGGTTTCCGCAAAGCCATTCTTTGTGAACCCATCCTATTGTATCGTTTTGCTCAATTTTCACCCAGTTACCACATATCTCTTTTACGCGTACACTAGATTCTTGCTCTATTTGGCCGACAACAGCTCCATTTTTAAGTTTATCCAAGAAGGCTATATCTTTTCTGGTAGAGGCACCTAAGGGAGACCTATGAATCCACCCTTCTCCATTCGGGATTTTAATAGCATCAAAATCGACAGATTCAATCGCCTTAATTTTAAACCATCCATTTTCAAATGTAACTAGTTCTAGTGTAAGATAATCATTAGCATCAAGTTTGAGAATTACCTTTCCGCTCGGTTCTTGCCTAATATTCGTAGGAGTATGACTTGGGTCGTCCAAAGCAACTTTTGGTGGAGAATATTTTCAATTTTTAGTTGAAACGAGTTGAATTTGGTAGTTTATACTATTTTGTGAAAACCCGAGGGCGGTTATTAAAATAAGCAGTGCTAAAAGTATGGTTTGGTTATTTTTCATTAGTTCGATTATTTTTAAACATTTACTTATTTCTTCATCAAAATTGCTGTCATCCGCTTTATTCTGTCGGCCAATTTTTCGCTCGATAATTTTTCACGGCTCATTCTATCGGTAATCAACGGAAAGGAAAAGGGCGTAGGGTTTTCACAAGCCTTCCAAACGATTTCTTGCGTTGCGATACGCTCTAATGAGAGTCGTAGACGGCCTTCTTCGAGTTGGTGTTCAAAAGTTTCGGTAAAGGCTTGTTGAAATAGGAGGTTGTCATCTTCGTAATCGCGAAATACATCAAATAGCAGTTGTGAACCGCTTTGTAGGTGTCTCATTTTTACACCTTTGTTAGGGTAGCCAGTAAAAACCATTCCGCTTATGACCGCAATATCTCGAAACTTACGCCGTGCCATTTCGGTGGAGTTCAGACTTTTTTGTAAATCATCTAACATGTAAGCAGTAGTGAACAAGTCATTGTCTAACACTTGTTGCATGTCTATTTCCTTATCGGCGAGCATTTCAAAGCCATAATCATTAAAGGCCAACGAAAAGGTGATAGCCGAGAGCAAACTTATGCGATACCCCAACAAGCTGCCCATAGCTTCATGTACAAAACGCCCTTCGAAAGGGTAAAAAATGTGGTGGTAGCCATCACGCGTTTTAAAGGTTTCGATAAGAAATTCGTTTGGATTGGGTACGATACTTTCCCTGCGTTGACGTTTAAAAATATGGTCTAGCGACTTAATTTCTTTCGACTGTTTGTTCTTTTCGAGATTGGCGGTGTACAGTTCTTCTCTTAGTAGTTTCGACATCTGAGCCGAAAGTGTCATACGACTGCCTGCCCAAGCTGGTACTTTGTTCGTCTTTTTCTTAGAGTTTTTGACATGTACCTGCATTTCTTTTATGCGGATGAATTCCAAATTTCGACCTGCGAAGGTAAAGACGTCACCTCGAGTTAGCTTTGAAACAAAATATTCCTCAATGCTGCCGATATAGCCACCTTTTTGATAACGAACGCTAAGATTGGCGTCGCCTACGATGGTACCGATTTGAAAACGGTGCCGCATGGCAACCCCTCGGTTATTGACCTTGAACTTACCATCTTCCTCGATTTCGACCTTTTTGTATTCGTCATACGATTGTAGGCTCTGACTGCCCATAACCAAGAAGTTCAGTAGCCATTGCCATTGGTCTTCGCTAATGGCTTGGTAACAAAAAGTTTGTTTAATTTCCTCGAAGATCTCATTAGGAAAAAAGCCATCAGAGATAGCCAAAGTAGTTAGGTATTGCAACAACACATCATAACTGTTTAGATATGGCATACGGTCTTCCACGGCATTGTTTTTTACCGCTTTTTGAAGGGCAGACGCCTCGATCAATTCAACGGCATGGGTGGGTAAAAAATAAATGACACTCTCTTTTCCCGGTCGATGCCCACTGCGACCCGCACGTTGCAGAAAGCGGGCTACTCCTTTTGGGCCGCCGATTTGCACCACTGTTTCGACCGGTGCAAAATCAACACCAAGGTCCAAGCTAGAGGTGCAGACTACCGCCTTGAGACTTGCATTGCGGATAGCGTTTTCTACCCATACCCGTGTCTCTTTATTGATGCTACCATGATGCATGGCTATTTCACCTGCATATTCGGGATGTTTTTCTAAGATTTTCTGAAACCAGATTTCACATTGACTTCTAGTATTGGTAAATAGTAAGGTGGTTTTGCTACTATTTATAATCGGAACTACATCTTCTAGCAAGCGCAAACCTAGATGGCCACGCCAAGGAAAGGTTTCCATTTTTTTTGGAATAACACTCTTTACGGTAATTTTCTTTTTAAGGTTGGCTTTGATTAGTACCGAATTATCCAAAGCTACGGATGCCGGCCCGAGTAATACTTCACGAGCTTGTTCAAGATTTCCTATAGTTGCCGAGATGCCCCAGATTCTCATTTTTTTAGAAATGGTTCGCAGGCGGGAAAGCCCTAACTCCATCTGAACGCCTCTTTTGGTGCCCAATAATTCGTGCCATTCATCAACTACGATAGCCGAGCAGTCTTTAAAAATTTTATCATAGCCTTTTGTGGCCAAGAGCAGTTGCAAACTTTCTGGGGTGGTAATCAGTAAATCGGGCATTTGCTTTTTTTGTTGTGCCCTTTCTTTCGTAGAAGTATCGCCAGAGCGGATACCCACTGTCATTTGTGTTCCCAAATCGAAAGCAACCCGCTCGGCAGATTGTTTTATTTCTTGAGACAAGGCACGAAGAGGGGTTATCCAAATAGCTTTTAATCCTTTTTTATGCTCGGTTTTATAATTCGGGTTATTTTTGATGTAATCGAGTATGATGGGAAACCAAAGCGCATAGGTTTTGCCACTGCCGGTGGGAGCGTTGAGCAGTCCATGCTTGCCTTGCAAAAAGGCTCTCCACGTCTGTTTTTGAAAAGGAAAGGGTTTCCAACTTTGAGTTGAAAACCAATTTTCGGCGATTTTATAAAGTTGGTCTCTATTTGCCATTTAATTACAACGAGGTATAGAAAAGAATCAAATTTAATTTTGATGTAGTTGTGAAGTGAAGTTACAAATTAGCGTACAAAACAAAGTTCGAAGTAATAGAAATTATAACCTTCAAAAAAATTATATTTGCTGAATAAAATTAGAGATATGTCGATTGCAGATTTTTTTGATAGTGGATTTCAAAAAAGAAATCAAGACCATTTTGCGGCTATAGTTCGTGTGGCAATGAGCGATGGGGTCATTACTCTCGATGAACAGGCTTTCGTTGATAGGTTGGCGAGAAAGTTGTCGATTTCGGAGGGCGATTATAAAGAGATTTTAAAGAATTATCAAACACACCCAGTAAACCCGCCAAGTAGTTATGATCGCAGATTAGAGCGCTTATATGATTTGGCGCGTATGGTATACGCAGATCACGAGTTAGGTGACCGGCAAACAAAAATGTTGGAGCGTTTGTGTGTAGGCCTCGGTTTTTCGACTGCAAATGTGAATTATGTAGTTGATAAAGCTTTGAAGCTCGTACATGCAGGTGTCGATGAGGATAATTTTATAGATGAGATTAAAAATATGAATCGGTAGACGAATAAAAAATTAAGTGTAAAAAGGGAGGCGTAGTGGCTTCCCTTTTTTTATGCGGTAGTATTTTATTGGAGACAAGAGACAATTGACGGATGACTTAAGACAAAAGAGTTAGAAAAAAAGTTTACGAGTTTAGGTGCTTATAAGTTTAGAAAGGTTTTTTTCATCTAACATCCATCAATGGTATTTATCTAAAAATTCCTGTAATTTTTCCACCATTTTTCTACTTCCGCAGAAAAAAGGCACGCGTTGGTGAAGTTCTGTAGGTTGGATATCCATAATTCTATTTTTTCCTCCAACTGCTAGTCCGTTTGCTTGTTCAGCAATAAAGGCCATGGGATTGCATTCATAGAGCAATCGTAGTTTCCCGCTTTCGGTAATGCTACTTTTCGGATACATATAAATGCCCCCTTTAATCATGTTTCTATGAAAATCAGAAACTAACGAACCAATATATCTTGAGGTATAAGGTCGGTCACCTTCTTCTTTTTGACAATATTTAATGTAGTCTTTAACACCTTGAAGAAAATGTACATAATTGCCTTCGTTTACAGAATATATTTTACCTGTTTCAGGAAATTGCATGTTAGGGTGCGATAGGTAAAAAGTACCTAAAGCAGGATTCAGGGTAAAACCGTTTACACCATCACCCGTAGTATAGACCAACATGGTAGAGGTGCCATAAACGACATAACCAGCTGCAACTTGCTTGTTGCCGGGTTGTAAAAAGTCTTCGAGTGTGACTGGCGTTCCGATGGGCGTTACTCTTCTATAGATTGAAAAAATTGTTCCTACCGATACATTTACATCTACGTTTGATGAGCCGTCTAAAGGATCTATAAGCACCACATATTTATTTTGATGTTTTTCATCGTTACTGTTGATGCTTATAAAACTATCTTCTTCCTCTGAAGCGATACCACAAACGATTTCGCGCTTTGTCAATGTTTGAATGAATTTGTCATTCGCAAAGACATCTAGTTTTTGCTGATCTTCACCTTGCACGTTGGTGTCACCAGCAGCGCCGAGAATATCAACTAAGCCAGCTTTGTTTACCTGGTGGTTCACAACCTTAGCGGCTAAACGTATGGCGTTGATCAATTTTGAAAGTTCGCCCGAAGAATATTGAAAAGAAGATTGGTTTTCAATTATGAACTCCCCTAGGGTCTGATTTTTTTTTGTCATGGTTATATGTGTTTGATCACAAAGATCAGCTATTTTGTGAAACTATAACGGTTTCGTTAAATTTTCATTGTTTGTATTTATAACTTAGTGTTATATTTGTAACAATATGAAATTCAAGATTCGACAGGCTACTGCCAACGATATGGCGCAAGTACATTCTTTGATTCAGGAACTTGCTTCTTTTGAAAAGGAAGAAAATGCAGTTGAGGTTACCGTAGCTGATTTGATAAAGGATGGTTATGGGAAAGAAAAATTGTTTTACTGCTTCGTTGCCCTAGCCGAAGCGGCGATTGTAGGAGCTGCTTTGGTATACCCAAGATATTCTACTTGGAAAGGTCCTGTACTGCATCTCGAAGATTTAATAGTTACCGAAACCATGCGGGGTAGCGGTATCGGAAATGCCTTATTGACCGCAGTTGTAAAATACGGTTTTAATCTAGGGGTGAAACGCATTAGTTGGGAAGTGCTTGATTGGAATGCGCCCGCGATTGCCTTTTACGAGAAAAAAGGAGCAAATGTAATGCGAGATTGGGATGTTGTGCAACTGAACGAACAGGGTATAAAAGAATTTCTAGAAAAAAATTAAAGCGACTTTGTAAAAGAGATAGCCAATTATGAGGATTTTTAAGTTTGGAGGATCGTCTGTAAAAGATGCTGAGGGTGTTAAAAATGTGGTGAAGGTTTTGGAGCAGACTGGGCATGAAAATACACTTTTAGTAGTTTCTGCCATGGGTAAGGTCACTAATGCAATGGAGGCAATTGTCAACGCTTACTTTGAAGACAAAAGCAAGGTTTCAGATAGCATTCAAGAAGTAGTGCAATACCATGATGCCATTTTGTTAGACTTATTCAAAAACCGAGAGCATCAGGTTTTTGGTCAAATCAAGACTCTGGTAGAGGAGGTAAGTGGGTTTTTAGCATGGAACAAATCGCCGAAATATAATTTTGTGTATGACCAAGTTGTAGGGTATGGTGAACTGATCTCTACCACTATTTTAAGTGTTTACTTAAAGGATGTCGGCATCGCCAATAATTGGGTTGATGTGCGCACTTGCATAAAAACAGACTCTAACTACAGAGATGTCGATGTTAACTGGGAGAGTACCCAAGCTAGCGTGACCGAAGCTATAGATCGTAAAAAATTAAACATTACCCAAGGTTTTTTAGGTAGCGACGATCACAACTTTACGACCACATTGGGTCGAGAAGGTTCCGATTATACTGCCGCTATTTTGGCGTATTGTCTCAATGTTGATTCGGTGACTATATGGAAAGATGTACCCGGAGTTTTAAATGCAGATCCTAGATATTTTAAAGAAACGCAATTACTCAATAAGATTTCATACAGCGAAGCGATTGAACTCGCCTTTTACGGAGCGTCGGTCATTCATCCAAAAACTTTACAGCCGCTGCAGGGTAAGGATATTCCCCTACATGTTAAATCGTTTATTAATCCCAAAGAAGCTGGTACTACTGTTGGTAGGGGCATGGGAATCGAGCCCAATGTACCCTGTTTTATAGTAAAAAAGGACCAAGTATTGATGAAACTTTCTTCTTTGGATTTTTCATTTATCGTTGAGGATAGCATCAGTGAATTGTTCAAACTATTTCACGACCACAAAATAAAAGTTGATTTGATTCAAAATTCCGCCATTAGCTTTTCGGTATGCGTCGACAACCGTTTTGGGCGTTTACAGGAATTACTGGGCTTGCTTAAAAGCAGGTTTAAAGTCAACTGCCACGAGGGGGTGTCTTTGTACACCATTCGTCATTTTAACGATAAGGCCATTGCTTCATTACAAAACGGTCGCGAGGTACTTATTGAGCAACGCGGTATAAAGACTTTACAGCTCGTTGTAAAGTAAATGGTTGTTCAAACTCATTTTGTTAAAAAGCGATCAGTAGAATTTTGATTTCGCTATATTTACCATTCCCTTAAACGAGAATAATCTATGGGTTTAGTGACCGCAAAAGAAGTGGCCAAAGCTACCAAGCTTGATAAATACGGGGTTTTCGGCACTTTTCTAGCGTGGACGATTCTCAAGGTTACTCGAATCTCTAATATGAACAGGCGGTACGACAAAATCAGCCACCTGAATACCGAAGATTTTCTTGACGCTGTGCTCGAGCAGTATGAAATCGACTACGACATTCCCGAAGAAGATTTAAGAAGAATTCCGAAAGAAGGCCCTTTTATAACCGTTAGCAATCACCCTTTAGGTGGTATCGACGGTATTGTTCTTTTAAAAATAATGCTAGGGTATCGTGAGGATTATAAGGTGATGGCCAATTTTCTACTGCAACGTTTTGAACCCTTGGCAGATTCTATATTTCCCGTTAATCCGTTTGAAGACAGGAAAGGTGTCAAAAGTAGTTTGTCTGGTTTTAAAAATGCAATGCTGCATGTAAGGGAGGGCTGTCCCTTGGGAATTTTTCCCGCTGGGGAGGTTTCTACAATAAAAGAAGGTAAGGGCATCGTAGATCGTAAATGGGAAGAAACAGCGCTTAAGCTGATACAAAAAGCGGAAGTTCCAGTTGTGCCGATTTACTTTCATGCTAGAAATAGTAAATTATTTTATCGTTTAGCGCGGATTGCAGATATTTTTCGAACTGCAAAATTACCTTCGGAAGTCTACTCACAACGCAATCGACCTATAAAAGTTCGTATCGGCCAACCGATTTCTGTAAAAGCACAAAAAGAGCATGGAACACTAGAAGAGTATGGGGATCTTCTTCGCAAGAAAACCTACATTCTTTCAAACGCCTATGAGAAAGAAAGTTTGATCGATCAATTACCGAGCACTTTGAAATTGCCCAAACAACCTCGAAAAATCGTTACCGCTGTAAAGACCGAATTAATTCAAGGCGAAATCGAAGTGCTGATTAAGAAAGATCGCCGAATGTTGCTGAGTAAGAACTACGCCGTTTTTTTGGCGCCAGCAAATGAGATGCCCAATATCTTAAAAGAAATTGGACGGCAGCGAGAAATTACCTTTAGAGAAATAGGAGAGGGCACCAATAATTCAATCGACATTGATGAGTTCGATGCCTATTACCATCACATGTTTTTATGGGATGATTCTGCTAGAGTTATTGCCGGGGCCTATCGCATGGGGCTAGGAGCTGAAATCTTCAAAAATTACGGTATCGATGGTTTTTACCTTCAAGACCTTTTCCGTTTTGAACCCGAGCTTTTTGGGATGATGAGTCAATCCATAGAAATGGGTAGGGCATACATTACCAAAGAGTACCAGCAAAAACCAATGCCGCTATTTTTATTATGGAAGGGTATTGTACATACTACGCTACGCCACCCCAAGCACAAATACTTAATTGGCGGTGTGAGTATTAGCAATCAGTTTTCGAATTTCTCTAAAAGTTTGATGATCGAGTTTATGAAAAGTCACTACTGGGATCCGTACGTGGCGCAATACGTGCATCCGAAGAAAGAGTTCAAGGTAAAATTAAAAGATGCCGATAAAGAATTCGTATTCGATGAGACCCAAGCCGATTTGAACAAGTTCGACCGTATGATTGACGAAGTAGAGCCAGGTAGCTTGCGTTTGCCCGTGCTTATTAAAAAATACATTAAACAAAACGCCAAGGTAGTTGCTTTTAATGTAGACCCCTTGTTCAATAATTCAGTCGATGGGTTGATGTATATTAAGATTGCAGACCTGCCGGAGAGCACTGTAAAACCGGTAATGGAAGAATTTCAAGTTGAATTGGAACGCAAATTCGCTGAGAATGGTCACAATGGAGATCACTAAGCAACTTTAAGAGAATACTCTTAGGCAATACTTTCCCGCATCACATACAATAGTTCAGTTGCAATTTGAAGGCTGCGTTCTCGATATTTTTCTTTTTGTAGAGGCGTATTATCAAAAGCCTTTGGGTCGTCATAGGTAATAGGGAATCTGCCGTCAGAACCGACCACCACGGGGCAACCTTTATCAGCTGAAGAACAGGTCATAATGGCCGCAAAGCCCGAGTTGGGATTAAACACATCGTCAAAAGTTTTTGAAAAACCGATTATAGAATGCGCGGCAGCTGCATATTTTATGCTGTAAACAGGGTTTTCGGCTTCAGATAATTTATCGATTCGAAAACCTATATTTTCAAGAGTTGTTGCAGCTACCGGGAATAATGCGGTAGCTTCAGTTCCGCCAGAGTAGCACTGTATATTCTTAATACCAGAATAATACGCTAATGTTTGTGCCCAAACCTGGGATAAATGGCTTCTTCTCGAATTATGTGTACATATAAAATTGAGTGCTATCGCTTCATCCTTTTCGATTTTTCTACGGATGTAGGCAACTAGAGGGTTTAAAAGAGCTTTTCTGTCATCGGAAATACTTTCGATGTTTAACGATGCGATATTTTGCGCAAGGGTTTCAAAAAGAGAAGGTGTTTTCATCTGTGTTCTATATGCCGATTGTTTTACTTCTACGCTCGAATAGTACGTTGTCTTTCCACTCGCCATCAAGCTTACCGATTCGTTCTCGCTTTCCGATGCAGCGAAAACCAACTTTTTCATGCAGTCGAATGCTACCAGTGTTTTCGGGAAAAATACCCGATTGAAGTGTCCAAATACCCTCTTTTTCACTCTCTTTTACAAGTGTTTGCATTAGTAATTGGCCAACACCTTTTCCACGGCTTTTAGCTGCAATATATACACTGACTTCTGCAACACCACCATATACACATCTGCTCGATACCGGCGATAATGCGGCCCATCCCAGTATGTCTTCATTTACGGTCGCTACGATTCTACAGCTTTGCATGTGCGCATCGTTCCATGATTCATAAGAAGGAATATTTTTCTCAAAAGTCGCAACACCTGTTGCGATGCCTTCTTCGTAAATTTTGGAAACTAATTCCCAATCATCAGCTTGCATGGGTCGTATTAAAAGGTGCTGGGATTTCTTCATATCAACAGCAGGTTATCTTAGAACGGTAAACAGTCCAGATGGTCTGCGGTTTTTTGAATAATAGCACAAGATGTAGTAGTGCTAAAATAATAGCTCCGGGAATGATATTAACACTTACAAAAGTAAATAGTTCGTAGGCCGGAGAGTCTGCAAAACTAGTTACGAATAGCAATGATGAATCGGTTAGCGATAGTTTTATGGCAAGTACTAGAATAATTGCGGAGAAATGAAAAGCGTTGGCGAATAAGTGAATAATATATTCCCATTTGGGTAGGCCGCCCATAAAGCTCCTACTTTCCTGCTCGGAATAGGCGTCTATGCCTAAAACAATCAAATCTAGTGCGACCAATAGTATTCCGACTAAAAAACCGACCCAACTTGTTTCGTTTATAAATAGAAACCAAACAATCAAAGGAAATAACACCGCTCTAACGGCGTGCGTTTTGTGTTCGAAAATACTTTCATCTCTACTGAAAAGCTCGTATTTGAATATGTGTAAAAAAAGACCATCATAAGTCGCTAGAACCATAAATAGTACTAAGCTAATCGTAGCTAAGTAAAATAGGATTTCCATAAGTTATTGGTTTAAGTTACTACTCATTTTTAATTCAACAGCATCCACTCTCAGGCGAACAGGATGTGCCATCTGCTTCTACTGTTTCGGCAACCGGGGTTTCACAGGTTTCTCTTGCCTTACAATCTGTTTGTTCCACGCCCAGTTTTAGCACAAGTTGATTGGCATTCAGCGAAAAGTCATTCACGAAAAGTTGCGCCGTATGAAAGCGTTCATTGCTGTATTCGAATTTTACCTCCACTTCTTTTTCCATCGGTTTTATTTTGTCCACCTTGTTTAAGATGTCCATGGCCTTAGAAGCCGTCATATATTCCAAAGTGTCTTTTTCATCGGGACTCTCCCACAGCTGAATGATGGTCTCTTTCCAAAAATCAACGCCTGCGCCACAGTCAACAGAATCTATGGTGATATTTTTTATTTCGGTTATGTGGTAGTTGGGCGCCACGTAGTTACCGGGAGTATATTCAAATAAAATCTTTTTGTTCGGGTGCTCGTTCAAGAGCGTTAAAAGTTCATGTGTTTTCATAAGGAATAATTATTAATATGTATTTGTGTTAACAACAATTAAATTTAGTTTTATCAAAAAAGGAGTTTAAAAGGTCTTGTATTTTCTTCCATTTTTTTAGGTTGATACAGTAGCATACTTTTTTGCCATCTATTTCACCTTGAATCAAATCAATGCTTTTGAGTTCTTTTAAATGTTGTGAAATGGTCGGTTGTGCCAAACCTATTTCATCAACTATATCATTGCAAATACAGGATTTTTGACTGCTAATGTATTGCAATATTGCAATGCGAGCTGGGTTGGCCAGTACCTTGAAAATAGTGGCAAGCTCGTTTTGTTTTGCGTTGAATATTTGTGTTTTGGTAATCCCCATAACGTATTTATATATTGCAATATTACGATTATAAAATAAAATAGAAAAGCGAAATCGCAGAAATTTGCTATCGCTTTAGTATTGATAAGAATAATTAGCATCTAGAAAAAAGCTATACCTAGCAATGAACTTGAGGTACTAAATGAATAGTAGAATAAGTAAAGCTTATTTGACTAAAAGTAAAACAAATTTGTCATTTAATACTAATATATTTACATTTATTCAGAATTTTAAATTTAAGATTATGTCTATAAATTATCTGCTTGCTACCAAATACAAGAATATTGGCTGATTTATACTCGTGCCTTCCGCCATTTCAAGTTTACTAAACCTTTTATATGAGTATAACCCTGACTTCTTAAATTTTAATGTGCCGGCAATTTTTATTGACGAGTTTTAGGTGAGAAACAGTTATTTGGAATGGTTGCTAATAATATTCTGAATGAGATTTTGGGAATTCTGGTATAGTTAGTTTATTATTAGTTGCTTTTTCTAAAGAAGCATCAGAAGACGAATATATTTTCAAAATATGACTAGAGTCTTTAGTTTGCGCGGTTTACGTTAATTACGGAATTCTTTTAATCTCATTTATGTTCGTATTTGACCTAGCCTTTTTATGGGTTATGATATTTAATTTGTTCACGGTTTTATTCTTCTTCATTATTAGATTTAATTGGCAGATTTCTAAATTTAAAAAATTAGCTAGCTATGAAGAATAGTATTAAAGTAGAACGAGCCAAAAAAAATATTACTCAGGCTGAATTGGCTAAATTGGCAAAAGTGAGTAGACAAACTATCAATGCCATGGAGCTTGATAAATATGTTCCATCAACTGTTCTGGCCTTAAGGTTGGCTCATATTTTTGAAGTAGAAGTCAGTCAAATTTTTACTTTAGACGATTCTGATTGGAGTTAATTTAGAGACCTGGACATCAACTCATTTTAATTTTTGGCGCATAATAGTTACAAACCAAATTAAATTGAACCAGAGAATTTAATATCACAAAAAAGCCGAATCAATCGGTTCCCAGAGTTCGATTTTATTTCCGTCGGGATCGAGAACCCACCCAAATTTGCCGTATTCGAACTGTTCGATTTCGCCCACGACCGTTACCCCTTCTTTCTTTAAGACCTCAAGTAGTTCCACTAAATTTTCAACCCTAAAGTTCATCATAAAACTAGATGTGCTAGGTTTATAGTATGTGGTATCAGACTTCATTGGGCTCCATTGTGTTGAGCAGTCGTTCCCTTCTTTATCTTTCCACCAAAAGGTACAACCATATTGGTCTGTTGGTAGGCCTAAGTATTTTTTGTACCACTCTTTAATTCCGTCTGGATCATCTGTTTTAAAGAAAAATCCACCAAGTCCTGTTACGCGTTTCATAGGAAGGAGTTTAGAAAGTTTATGGGTTTAGATGTTTATGAGTTTATCAATGTAGGGTATTTTAACTAATGTAAATTACCGAACAACGAACACTAATTACCCTTTTATATTTTTCTCCATTACTGTCCGGTAAATATTTTAATATGTTCTGGTAATGCCCGTAATCACTGGTTTTTAAAGCTGAATTGAGATTTGACACCCTGCTTTTGCAGCCTTTATAAAATTCCTTACATTACGAATAAATTATTCAGTAGGGATTTTTATTTTCAATTAGTTAAAATTTAGTCTTACTCTTGTGTCCAGCAGCGCCCCGACGCTTCGGGGGTCTTACGTCTTTAACCGGATACTACTTATTTTTCTCATAAAGTGCCACCCAATCTTCGACTGTCATTTTTTTGCAGAGTTCCGCTATGAGGTCGTATGGGATGTCTTTCATTTTTTTAAACCGCACGCAGCTTTTTCCCATATCGAGTTTGTATTTGCAATGCTTGGGGTATTGGGAAACAAACCAGTCGTGTAGTTTTGTGTCGGCATAAATACCCGAATGATATAAGGCAACAAAGTTCTTCTGGGAGACCAGGTTGATAAATGGTAATGGAAGTTTTGGATCGCAATGATACCCATCTGGATATGTGCCATGCGGTACCACAAACCCGAGCATACCATAGCTCATTTGTTCTTCAAACCCTTTTGGTAGGTTTTTTTTGATGATTGTTCTAAGTTTGGCAACTACCTCTTGGCGCTCTTCTGGTAATTGCGCAATGTAATCTTCCGGATTTGCCGCTTTGTATTGCATTGCGTTTAATGTATTATTATTTATAGATAACTCGGAATTGGGTAAAGTTAACAAAATTCAGCTTTGATTTTATCTACCACAGTTTGAGCAAGTTTAATTTTACTTTCAACCGTCCAGCCCGCAACGTGTGTCGATAGCAGTACGTTTTCAGCGTTGATAAGATATTGGAATGCTTCAGGCATTTTATCTCCAATAAACATATTTTCAAAGGAAAATTTCTCATATTCAAGCACATCTAAACCTGCTCCGAGTATTTTACCCGATTTTAAGGCAGAAACGAGATCTTCGGTAATTACGCATTTACCTCGGGCGGTGTTCAATAACCAAAACGGATTATTGAATTTTTCTATAAACGCAACATTGACCATACCCATGGTAGCACTGGTTTGTGGTACATGTAGGCTCAACACATCGGTTCTTTGCTGAAGCTCCATAATGCCTACTTGGCGGGCATTATCGTCTTCCACACCACCTTCGATATCATAGCATATTACTTCATCAACATCAAAACCTCTTAGTTTTTTAGCGAAAGCTTTACCCATGTTTCCGTAGCCGATGATGCCAACAGTTTTACCTTCTAACTCCAAACCACGATTACCCTCACGATCCCATTTTCCAGATCGTACTTCCCTGTCTGCTTTGTTCAATTTATTGAAAAGCGATAGGAGCATGCCAAGTGTATGTTCGCCTACTGCATTGCGATTGCCTTCTGGAGCCGCTGCTAGGAAAATATCATTTGCCCTTGCATAGTCGATATCGATATTCTCTAATCCTGCACCCAACCTTCCTATAAATTTAAGTTTGGTTGCCTTTTCTAAAAAAGTAGCGTCTAATGCAAAACGACTTCGAATAATGATGCCGTCATACTCATGAATTTTTTTTTCGATTGCTGCTTTTGAAGAGGTGTAATCTTCATCGTTTTGAAAGCCTAGTTCATTAAACTGTTCAATAATCAGCGGATGATTCGTATCGAGATGTATTATTTTCATAGGGGGAAATTATATTTTTGGATAATTGGTTTGCGTCATTTCATGTTGCACATCTCCAGTATGTGCCGTATTGCGCTTTTCGAATAAAAGCAGATGAACTTCTTCTCCGTTTTCGGTAGAAGGGCAGTGTTCAACTCCTTTGGGAACCACTATGATTTCACCTTCTTTTACCACTTCGGTGCGGTCTCGAAATTGCATGTGCAAGGTGCCCTTTAAGACCTGAAAAAGTTCATCTTCGTTTTCATGGGAGTGCCATACGAATTCGTCCTTTATTTTGGCTAAAATGATCTGCATATCGTCTACAACAGCAATTTGGTGTGGGTGCCAATGTTTAGTGAACAACCCATGTTTGTCGTTTAGATTTATTGGTTTCATAGCGTTTTATGATTTCTTCGTGATTCTTGCGGTTAATAGTATATTTTATGAGGAATCAAGACTTTTAGAATCAAGAACAAAGACGGCTACTGGACTTTTCTTTTCTTCCAACGTATTAATGAAACCCTTACTCTTTAGTTGTTTCAGGTTGTTTGTTGACCTTGAATTCAAAGATATCGTTTCTGGCATAATGCCCGGCTACATCAAAATCCAGTTTGCTTTCGGCGATTTCGTTTAGATTCAATGTAGCTATCAAGACCCCTGCTTCGTTCTGTAATGGGCCTGCAATTATTTTCCCCATTGGCGATATTATTACACTACCGCCCGGACAACTAAGTTTGGGTTGGTCTACAAGTAGGTGTTGGTATTTTTCAGGATACATGGCCTTGGTGAAGTATTGGTTACAGGCCAAGACAAAACACCGGCCTTCAATGGCGATATGTTGCGTGGTAGCGAGCCAAGTATCTCTCGAATCTGCGGTAGGGGCAATGTAAATTTCGATGCCTTTTTGAAACATAGCCATGCGCGCAAAAGGCATATAGTTTTCCCAGCAAATGAGTCCACCTAGCCTACCTATTTTGGTTTGAAAGGTGGTGAGCGATTCTCCATCGGCTTCGGCCCAAATAAGACGTTCTGTTCCGGTAGGTTTTATTTTTCGGTGTACTCCTAGTAAACCTTTTTTTGGCGAAATATAGAGCATGGAGCAATACAAGCTGCCATTTAAATTCGTTTTTTCGGTCGCTCCTATGACTAGATAGGTGTTGGTGGTTTTTGATAATTCTTCGAGAAAGTTCTTGTCTTCGCTGTCTAGGTCGATACTGTTTTCTCGGTATTCGCGATAAAGTTTACGACCTTCTTCCGTTCGGCTACCTATTTTGGCACCAAATGAAAACCCTCTTGGATATCCTGGAATAAAAGACTCTGGAAACACCAGTAGTTCACAACCTGATTTTGCATATTGCTCGGTTAAGGCTGCTATTTTAGCAAAGGTTTTTACTTTATCGAAGAAAACGGGAGTCTCCTGTACTACCCCTACTTTTACGTTCATGCTTTTCTGTAGCTGAATTGATATAAAATCTAAAAGTAACGAAATAGGTGCTATTATCAACCAACTACACTAGCGATTGTAGCAAACTACCCCGTAGTGCGAAAAGCCTGCCCGCAGGCAGGCAGGCGAGGTGCCCGAATGGGCAAGTGCCATAAAACCTTAAATACCTATCACTAACTTGGCGATCCAGAAGTAGATTAGAATACCAAAAATATCGTTGCTCGTAGTTATGAACGGGCCAGTTGCGATTGCGGGATCGATACCCCTTTTATGAAGAAATAATGGCGTGAAGGTACCAATAAAACCAGCAACCACGATTACCGCGATAAGCGATATCGAGATGGCCAAAGCGGTAAGGAAATCACCTTTCCAAAACCAAGTAAACAGGAGTAGAATGGCTGCCAAAATAACACCGTTTAACAAGGCCAACAGCATCTCTTTTATCAATCGACTGCTAACACTACCCTTTATATCGTCATTTGCGAGACCTTGCACAATGATCGCGCTCGACTGTACACCCACATTACCGGCCATTGCAGCAATAAGGGGAGTAAATAGAAATAGCACGGTATATTGCCGAAACATTTCTTCAAAACCGCCCATAATAACAGCTGCACCAGCACCACCGCATAGGCCTAAAATAAGCCATGGCAGTCTGGCACGGGTCAAATCCCAAATGCTATCATCGGCCTCGACATCTTGCGAGATACCTGCCGCCATTTGGTAATCTTTTTCAGCTTCCTCTTTTATCACATCAACGATATCATCGATAGTAATACGACCTACTAGCCGACCAATTTCATCTACCACGGGAATGGCCTCCAAATCATATTTGCTCATGATTTTGGCAACTTCTTCGGGCTTTTCGTTCACGTTTACCGAGTCTACTTTAGGAATGTAGACTTCCGAAATATGGGTTTTGGTCGAGGTAGTCAATAAATCTTTTAGCGATAATCGCCCTTTAAGATGATCTTCATCGTCTACTACGTAAATCGAATGCACCCTGGTAACGTTTTCGGCTTGTGCCCGCATTTCTTTGACACAGGTCAAGACATCCCAGCCTTCACGTACTTTAACTAATTCCTTGGCCATGAGGCCACCAGCGGAGTTTTCATCATAGCGCAATAGGTCAACGATATCCTTGGCATGTTCCCTATCCTCTATTTCAGAAATAACTTCCTGGACGATATCATCTGGTAGTTCTGCAATAATATCTGCAGCATCATCGGTATCTAGCTCTTCGAGTTCTTCGGCAATTTCTTTGTTGGAAAGATTGCCTAGAATTGCTTCGCGCACATCCTCATCGAGCTCCATTAAAATATCGGAGGTCTTGTCGCTTTCAAGTAGTTTAATCAGATAAGTTGCCTCATCCTCGTTAAGATCATCGATGATTTCTGCTATATCCGCATAATGCAGCTCATCCATTAAAGACACTAAGCCAGCGTCTTGTTGGTGCTCTATTAGCTGTTCTATTTCAGCTAAAAGTTCGTCTGTTAGTTTAAATGGCGTCATGCGTATTCGAATTGCGGCAAAGCTAAGAAAAAACAAATTTGTTCTAAGACAAATCAGATTCGACTTTAACGGCTAAATCTATAAAATCGGATACCCCTAATTGCTCTGGTCGCAGATTAAAGATTTCATCTTCACGTAATTCGTCTGAAAGCTCGAATGTTTTAAGGCTATTACGAAGTGTCTTTCGGCGATGGTTGAAGGCACTTTTTACAACTCGGAAGAATAATTTTTCATCACAAGGTAAGGAAAGATTCGCTTTTCTGGTGAGGCGCAGCACGCCGGATTGAACTTTTGGTGGCGGATCAAATACTTGCGGATGTACTGTAAATAAATATTCCGCTTCGTAGAAAGCCTGAACCAATACGGAAAGAATCCCGTAGGTTTTGCTTCCCGAATCGGCGCAAATACGTTTGGCGACTTCTTTTTGAAACATGCCGGAGAATTCAGGGACTTGCGCCTTGACCTCCAATAATTTAAAAACTATTTGTGTAGATATATTGTACGGAAAGTTGCCGGTGATGGCGAATTGCTCCTTTTGGAAGAGACTATATAAATCGAATTTTAGAAAATCTGCTTCCACCACTTTAAAAGAACCTTCGCCCTGTAGTACTTTCGGATGTTCTAAAGGGAAGGTATGGTTGAGATAAATAATCGATTCGGCATCCAAATCCATAGCTACCAAATGCACGGGATTCCGCAATAGGTATTTGGTCAATACTCCGGTTCCAGGGCCTATTTCAATGATATTGGTATAGCCGGTCAGGGTCAGCGTTTCGGCAATTTGCTTGGCAATGTCTTCATCTTTCAAAAAATGCTGGCCTAAGATTTTTTTGGCCTTTACCGGCCCTTTCTCTTTAGATGATTTTTTGCCTTTCCATTTTTGAAAAGAAGCTGATTTGTTTTTTTTGACCATCTCGATTACTGTTCGCTAATGACTTTTAATTCCGTTCTGAATGATACGAATTGGTTGGCAAATAATTTTAATGCATCCTCTCGTAATCTAGAGGCATCTTCATTGTAATACGCTTCCAAAGTCTCTTTGTTCACCGTTGTTAATTGTACCGAATAGGTAGTGCCGCCCATATCTTCCTCAACCATGACTTCACACATTTTAGCGCTAGAAAACTTACCAGTAGCTAACATATCTGGGATATGGGTTTCTTTCATCCATTCGAGCCATTGGTCGTGAACAGCATCTTGTATATTGGTGGTTACATTGTAGATGTACATTAGATAGGTCTTTTTTCATTCCCGCGAAGACGGGAATCTTAGAATTGGTCTAAACATGGCTTTATCAAGTTCAAGAAAAGAATTTTAGTTGAATAACAAAAAATTGATTTATTCACACATTATTTTAAGATATGTCAGCGTTCTTATTTTAAGAGTTAAAATTCGAAGAATTTATCTTTTGAACTTGAACTTGAACTTGA